>Ga0208717_1000003_pt1 | contig 298382 bp, 293 predicted proteins | sample NGESurF53shallow_FD_184489 | JGI IMG/M metagenome (GOLD analysis project Ga0208717, IMG submission 184489) | Arctic peat soil microbial communities from Barrow, Alaska - NGEE Surface sample F53-3 shallow (SPAdes) | ecosystem: Environmental > Terrestrial > Soil > Wetlands > Peat ... | reverse complement strand
AACTTTATTCCGTAATAAATTGGTTATAATATTTTCTAAAACTCAATACCAGTAATGGTTGTGCAATTTTCGCACTTTTTTTTATCATTATATCTATATTAATATTTAAGAATACCCCCTATATATTGATATTAGTGCTTTTAACTTTTATTAAAACAATTCTTTTTTTAAACTTTAATCCAAAACTTTAAATACTCATTATAATCAGTATGCACTACTTCGTAAAAAGGAGGTATCTCATTTCCAAAACTGTGATAAGTAACCAACCGGGTGCCGGCAGGTTTTTTATTGAGTTGTTTAAATAAATAACGGTTATAATAATTATACAATTCGATAGAATATTCTATGCTTGAATCAATTTTTTGGGTACCCTGAATATTCTCGTAAAAAGAATTATAGAAATAAAAATGATCGTATTTTTCAAAATCTATATTGGCGATATTATCGCAAATAAAATAGATATTTTCTAATTGAAGCTCCTTCGCCAGTTTTTCGGAAAGTTCTACTAAATAAGTTCTTTGCTCAACTCCATAGAACAATGTAAACGGATGATGATACGCGGCTGTTAAACAAAATTTACCTGCCCCGCTCCCTACATCCAATACTTTTACATCAGGAGAAATGGCTAAAAAGTCTGCGGCTTTTTTGGCCACTTCCAGTGGTGTCCAGTGTTTTTCTGCAACCTTCTGTATGGGTTTTGGATATAGAGAATTAAATTTTCTGTCTGATGCAAACCAATTCTTCATTTCTTTTAATTTTTCAGCTTCAAGGCATCTTAAAGTCTTGCCAGGATTAATCACGGGCTGGCCCGGGAAGTTCATAAACAAGCAATGTAATAATTTCTGAATAATTTATCCTACTTAACCCAAACCTACCTCTGTATGCCTTGCCGGAATTTCCACGTCTAAAAATCCATTGCTTATGAGACGATTCCTGAAATCCTGTTGTACATCATAATCGCCATGTACTAAAAATAATTTCTTTACCTGTTTTGGATCCTGGCAACCAAGCCATTGACAGAGATCATTATAATCTCCATGAGCGCTCATGCTTTTTATTTCTCCTATTTCGGCATGTACTTCATACTGCTGGCCAAAAATTCCTACTTCTTTGTGATGCAATTTTAATCTGCCTCCTAACGAATTTGGCTCACAATATCCGCTGAATAGAATGGAATTACGACTGTTTTCAATATTGTTGCTGATGTGGTGCTTTACTCTTCCTGCATCTGCCATTCCACTTGCAGAAATGATAACTAAAGGGTCTGAACGGTAATTAAGGGATTTGCTTTCCTGTACTGATTGAACAAATTTCAATCCTTTAAAATCAAAAGGATCTTTGTCGGTTAATAATAGCTTTTGCACCGTGCTGTTAAAATATTGAGGATAGCTTTTCATTACATTTGTAGCCTCCAGGCTCAAAGGGCTGTCAACATAATAGGGAAGATCGGGCAGGCGGTTTTCATTTTCCAATTGATTGAGGGCATACAATAATTCCTGTGTCCGTCCTACGCTAAATGCTGGTATAACCAATTTTCCTTTTTTCTGTAAACATGTTTTTGTTATCCACTCAAGAAGTTTATCAGGTGTTCCGGTGATTTCATCATGTAATTTGTTTCCATAGGTAGATTCCATGATGATATAGTCGGCCTGGGGAAATACTTCCGGAGACCTTAAGATAATATCCCTGTATCTTCCTACATCTCCTGAAAAAGTAAGATGAGTGACCTTATTATTTTCAGTAATTTTCAAATGCACAGTTGTACTGCCGATAATATGTCCCGCATCCAGGTACATAAACTGCACATTCTCATCAATAGTAAACCACTTTCCATAATCTACAATTACAAAATGCTCAACTGCTTTGGTGGCATCTTCCATTACATACAAGGGATATAGATAGGGCTTACCCTGGGCAGAGCGGGTTTTATTTTCAAATTTTAAATCACTTTCCTGTATGCCGGCACTGTCGGCCATCAATATTGCTGAGAGGTCTTTTGTAGCGGGAGTGGCAAATACCTTTCCTGTATAGCCTTCTTTTATTAATTTGGGGATTAAACCACAATGATCAATATGGGCGTGCGAAAGAATCATATAATTCACGTCGGAAGGATTAAAACCAAAGTCACGGTTCAGGTCGTCCGTTTCATTTCCCATGCCCTGGTACATACCGCAATCCAATAAATATTTTTTCCCATTGGTAAGTGTAAGCAGATGTTTAGAACCGGTAACAGTCCTGGCTGCGCCATGAAAGGCAATTTTCATACAAAAGATTTAATGATGATAAAAGAAAATAAAGTTAAGGGTAAAATTGTTGAAATTGTCAAATTGTTGGATTGTTAGATTTCCAAATTGTTGAGATGTTACAATAATGAGTACACGAAAATATATTTAGAATAAAACAATTACCAGGTGTCAATCGGTAACCAGTAAAGCAACACCCGCCTGACCGTCATTCAGGCAGGAATAATGAAGTTTCTTATTTACCAATAAACTAATTAACTAATCAACTTTTATTTTTTTTTAAACGACCAGGTAAATAAAAATTCCGCTATTGGTTCACCGTCTCTATTTTTCCCGGCTGATTTTACAATAATTGTTTTCCCATCTCCGCTTTTGTCAGCTTCATTTACAGCATTTGCAATCTCCTGACCTTCTTCACAGGTAAAAAAAGTAACGCCTTTTGCTTTTGTGAAATAATTGGCTTCCATTTTTGTAACTAACATCGAAATAGGTGGGTTTCTTTGGTAGGTATTTATCAATGCTAACAGGCCGGTACTCATTTCTGCAGCCATCGCAAGCGAAGCAAAATAAGTGGACCTGAAAGGATTTTGTGTGAGCCATTTATATGGAACAAAAGTCGTGCATTTTTCCATTGAAATTTCTCTGATTTTTATTCCCGAAAAAAAAGCCGCAGGCAATTTGTAAAGAAGATACATTCTGAATTTGAATGCCGATGAAGCCAGGGAAAGGAATTTATTTTTTTCTTCCATTTTTTTGCTCATATTTTTTTGAAGAAAATATTCCTGAATTATTATTTAACTCAGGATAATAAATAAGGGTTAAGATAAATGATTTTACAAAAAAGAGAAATCTGTATTATTAGTTGGTTTACCAGGATAAGAGGAGTTTAATAATTTTATTTTTTTAATTAATTAGCACTGATACCTAATTGTGCATTTACCTTTTTCATGAGGTTATTTACATCAAAAGGTTTTGCAATAAAATCATTGGCTCCATAATCTGAAATTGTTGCCGCTGCTCCGGGATGAGCTGAAAACATAATTACGGGAATATGGCTCGTCGTCTTATTTGATTTTAATAGTTTGCAAATCGTTCTTCCATCATGTCCCGAAATAAGTACATCTAACAAAATAAGATCGGGTTTAAAACTTTCAGTTTTGGGTAAAGCATCTTCTCCTTTTGAAGTAACTTCTACCTCAAAGCCTTTCATTGTTAATAAAATTTTCATGACGGATAATATATCTACATCATCATCAACTACTAAAATTCTGGACATTATTTTTGTTTAACCTGTTTTATGATACAAGGGAATCCGAATCGTGAATTTTGTATCCTTATCTATAACACTTTCCGCTATAATTTCTCCACCATGTTTTCTTATGATTCGTTGAGAAAGATACAAGCCAATTCCCATGCCCGGAAAAGTTTCTTCTTTTTTCCCCGGTATTCTATAAAACCTTTCAAATATTTTTGAAAGATGTTCTTTTTTTATGCCTATCCCAAAATCAGTAACGCTCACTTTTACATATTGACTATCCTCCGAAAGTTCTACAATTATGGTATCACTTCCTTTTGAATATTTGGAAGCATTCGTCAATAAGTTTTCCAGAGCCTGTGAAATTCTTTCCCCATCTCCTTTTATAACTCCGTTGGTTTTCCCCTTTAAAATAATTTTTTGTGATGGCGTAATAGACTGTATTTTATTAACAATTTTTTTTACAAGCTCATCGAATGCAAAAACACTACAAGTAAAATCAAGCGAACCTGTTTGGATACGCGAAATATCAAGTAGTTGGTTAATAAGATCATTAATTTTTTTTACCTGTTCAAGAGCACCTGAAATGTAAGAATTATATTCCCCTTGTGAAGGATTTTTAAAATATTCAGCTAAAAGCTGTAGATAAATATTGAGAGTAGTTAATGGAGTTTTTAGCTCATGGCTGGCAGCGATAATGAACTGATCTTTTCGATGCTCTATTTCTTTTAACTCGTGTATATCTACGCATGTGCCTATGAAACCGCTAAATATTTTATCTTTTGTGAAATGAGGAATTCCAATATCCTGAACCCAGCGATATTGTCCGTCATAACGGCGTAGGCGGTATTCCATTTTAAATTTCTTTTGTTTTACAAAAGCGTTTTTGTAGATTTTAGTACAATTCTCCAGGTCGTCAGCATATACGCCTGCGGTCCATCCATCTCCCGATTCTTCTTCTAATTTTCTACCTGTAAATTTCAACCATGCCTTATTGAAAAAAGAAGAATTATTATCCAATCCCGAAACCCATAAAGGTATTGGCGCAGAATTAGCCATTGATTTAAACTCTTCTTCTACATGGAAAACCGGAAACTTTCTTTTTACCGATAGTTTCTCTTTTTTTAAAAATTCATTATTCATTAGCAAAAAGTTGCAAAACCAAAATCAACTATCGCTATAAATTAATAAAAATTATATCTTTTATCCTGTTATTGACGACCGAAGAAATTGGATTTAGTTTCACTTTGCCACAAACTTTGTTCCGAATTTTTCATTTGAATATTTAACAGGATAGATTTTTTTTAATTTAAGTTAATTTAAGTTTAAGTCTATCTACTAATGCGTCTAAAAATTCTTCTGTATTCAAATAGTCTTTTCCGTGCGAAACCTTGTTGCCACTAATACACACTGCAAGATCCTTAGTCATTTTTCCACTTTCTACGGTTTGGATACAAACTTGCTCCAGCGCGTTGGCAAAGTCAATTAATTCTTGATTATTATCAAGCTTTCCCCGAAAAGCCAACCCTCTTGTCCATGCAAATATGGAAGCAATGGGATTTGTTGAGGTAGAATTTCCCTTCTCATGTTCCCGAAAATGCCTGGTCACAGTTCCGTGTGCAGCCTCAGCTTCGAGAATTTTTCCGTCAGGCGTTATTAAAACAGAAGTCATCAAACCAAGCGATCCAAAACCTTGTGCCAGCGTATCGCTTTGCACATCGCCATCATAATTCTTACAAGCCCATATAAAGTTGCCATGCCATTTTAATGCACTCGCCACCATATCATCTATCAGGCGATGCTCGTAGGTAATTTTTGCTTCGTCGAATTTCGCTTTAAATTCATTTTCAAAAATTGTTTGGAAAATATCTTTGAAACGTCCGTCATATTTTTTTAGGATGGTATTTTTTGTAGAAAGATATAAAGGCCATTTTTTATTCAAAGCCATATTGAAACAGCTTCTTGCAAAACCTTCGATACTTTCATCTACGTTATACATACACATAGCCACACCATCTCCTTTGAAATCATGCACATCAAAGGTTTGGGGCTCTCCTCCACCTTCCGGAGTAAAAGTCATCGTAAGCTTTCCTTTTCCTTTTATTACGGTATCCGTAGCGCGATATTGATCCCCATAAGCATGACGGCCAATGATGATTGGCGCAGTCCAGTTGGGAACTAATCGTGGAATATTTTGCATTACTATCGGCTCACGAAAAACGGTACCGTCAAGTATGTTTCTGATTGTGCCATTTGGGCTTTTCCACATGTGTTTCAATCCAAATTCCTTTACCCTTGCTTCATCGGGAGTGATGGTAGCGCATTTAATTCCAACACCATATTTTTTAATGGCATTCGCTGCATCTATAGTTACCTGGTCGTCAGTGGCGTCGCGGTGTTGAATGCCTAAGTCAAAGTATTTTATTTCTACATCCACATAAGGAAGAATCAGTTGGTCTTTAATAAATTTCCAGATTACGCGTGTCATTTCATCTCCGTCAATTTCTACTACAGGATTGGCTACTTTAATTTTTGTCATTTGCTTGGTTTATATATTTTTAGTCAAGTATGTTTTGCAATATTATCAAAATCTTTGTCATTGTGAAAAAGTGGGACATTAAATTCAATACATAACGCTGCTATAAGGCAATCGTTTGCTTTTCTAATAGTGACACCTTTTCTTCTCAGACTTCTGTAAATTTCTGCTGCTTTAATAGAAAATACATACGGGTCGTATTGAAAATACTCGAATCCTTGCAGGTTTTCTTTGATGACATCGTAATGCTTGTTATTTTCTATTCCCTGAAGAATTTCCTGCATGATTACAGGAAGTACTATTACAGGCGAAGTCCATCGAATTGATAAAAGTAAAGTTTTTAAATGTTCAATTTTGACAGATGCTTTTTTATTAAAAAAATCAATCCAAATCGAACTATCAACTACAATTCTAGGCATTTCTTCTCATTTTATCCAAATCACCAATCCATTCTACTTTACCCTGTAATGATAGCATTTTAAGCCTCATTTGATATTTTACATATTCATTGAGGGCTGCGTTGATAATTTCTTTTTTAGTTTTTAATTTAGAATATTTAAGCGCCTTTTTCATTAGCTCATCATCAATTTCAATATTCGTTCTCATGGTTTGAAATATTTATACACAAATATACCCAATTCTATACACATCAAAAAAACTACAAATTCTTAATAATTGCATCTCCAAATTCACTTGTTTTCAACAGCGTTCCGCCTTTCATCAGATTATAAAAATCAATGGTTACGGTTTTATTACGAATGGTTTTTCCAACTGCGTTTGTAATCATTTCTGCAGCATCTCTCCAGCCCATATATTCCAGCATCATTACACCGCTTAGAATTAAAGAAGACGGATTCATGCTGTTGGTATTCGCAAATCTTGGCGCGGTTCCGTGAGTAGCTTCAAACACAGCGTTGCCTGTTGTATAATTGATGTTTGCTCCGGGAGCAATTCCTATTCCGCCAACCTGCGCTGCCAGCGCATCGCTGATATAATCACCATTTAAATTTAATGTTGCGATGATAGAATAATCCTGGGGAGCCAGTAATGCCTGTTGCAAGAAATTGTCAGCAATGGAATCTTTAATAATCACTTTTCCTCCAATGGCAGCGATGCGCATGTCTTCATTGGCAACTGCTTCGCCTCGTTCTTTTTTGGTGCGTTCCCACTCATTCCACGTATAAGTTTCATTTTTAAATTCTGTTTCTGCCAATTCATAGCCCCAGTTTTTAAAAGCTCCTTCGGTAAATTTCATAATGTTTCCTTTGTGAACAAGCGTTACAGAAGAGCATTTATTCGCAATCGCATATTCTATCGCAGCACGAATCAATCTTTGCGAGCCTTCTTTACTCACTACTTTTATTCCGAAAGAAGTGGTTTCGGGAAAACGGATTTTTTTTACATGCAATTCATTTTGCAAAAAATCTAACAACTTGTTTGCATCCGGTGTCCCGGTCATGTATTCAATTCCAGCATAAATATCTTCTGTATTTTCCCTGAAAATAACCATGTTTACTTTTTCTGGTTGCCACATTGGAGAAGGAACTCCTTCGAAATACTTTATCGGGCGTAGGCAAACGTACAAATCCAAATCCTGCCGCAGCATTACATTCAGGCTACGAATGCCGCCACCAACAGGCGTTGTAAGCGGGCCCTTTATCGCTATTAAATATTCTTTAAAAGCATTCATCGTTTCATCCGGCATCCAGGAATTGGTTTTATTAAATGCTTCTTCCCCGGCTAATACTTTTAACCAGTTAATTTTCTTTTTTCCATGAAATGCTTTTTCAATAGCCGCATCAAAAACACGCACACTTGCTTTCCAGATATCGGGGCCAATGCCATCTCCTTCTATAAATGGAATTGTGGGATTGTTGGGGACAATTAATTTTCTATTACCCCCCATTGAGATTTTTTCTGACATATAATTTTTGTTTTTTTAGCCACCAATTACACGGATTAGCACGAATTAAAAATCAGAAGAATAGTAAAAGAACAAATTTTCAGAATTCTTATTTTTCACGATTTAGCTAAAAGTTTGATTTACAGTAAAGCAACAATTAATCCGGATTTCAAATTTTATTGCTTCTTTCATTCGTGCTAATTCGTTTAATTCGTGGCGACGTTTTTATTCCTTTTTTAGGGGTTAGGGACAAACTGCAATTCACCCATTCATTATCAAAACTCACTCCTTCATATTTTTTATAAAAATTAATCGCCGGCTCATTCCAATCCAGTACCTGCCAAACCATTCCGGAAAATCCTTTTTCTTTCGCTTCTTTTATTAATTCATCAAATAACAATTTACCAATTCCTTTGCCGCGCCATGGTTCATTTACCAAAATATCTTCGAGATACATTCTTTGTCCCTTCCACGTTGAATAACGAATGTAGTATAAGGCGAATCCTACTACTTTATTTTCTGTTTCAGCTACAAATGCCCACCACACAGGGTTTTCACCAAATCCACTTTCTACAAAATGATTGAATTCAACCGTAACTTCCTGAGGTGCCTTTTCATAAACTGCCAATTCATGAATCAGTTCTATCATTGTTTGGCAATCTTCTTTCTTAGCTTTTCGTATTTTGATTTCCATTTTCGATTTTCAATTATCAGCCGCTTGTTCCAAATCACTTAAAATATCTTCCACATTTTCAATTCCCACACTCATTCTTATCAGTCCATCCGTAATTCCATATTTTTCACGGTCTGCTTTGGGAACGCCGTAATGTGTCATAGAAGCGGGATGCGACAAAAGCGTATCGCATGTTCCCAGTGATACGGCTCTCACGCACATCTGTAATTTATTGATGAATTTTTTTCCTGCTTCGAGGCCGCCTTTCATTTCAAAGCTCAACATCGGGCCAGGATGTTTCATTTGTTTTCTTGCAGTGGCAAAATCAGGATGAGAAGGTAGTCCCAGATAATTCACTTTGCCGATTGCAGAATGTTGTTCAAGAAACTGCGCTACTTTCATTGCATTGGCACAATGCCTTTCCATCCTTACCTCAAGCGTTCTCATTCCCTGCACCAGCAAAAAAGCATCAAAAGAATTGGTGCTTCCGCCTAACAGTCGATGCACTTTTTCAAGTTTTGTATTCATTAAATCAATATCCCTTCCAATAAGCGCGCCGCCAACAGCCGTTCCATGCCCGTTCAAAAACTTAGTCGTAGAATGAACTACAAAGTCAACTCCGTATTTGAAAGGTTGTTGCAAATAAGGAGTTGCAAAAGTATTATCTACCGCTACGATAAGATGATGTGCTTTCCCCAGTTTAGTAAGTTCTTCTATATCCACACATTGAATTGTAGGATTGGCGGGCGTTTCGAGGTAAAGCATTTTTATGGCAGGGTCATTTTTTATCACTTCTTCTGCTTTGTTCAAATCTCTTAAATCAACAATGATGGCATCAATTCCAAGGCCGGGCAACACCCGATTCATCAATTCCTGCGAACCGCCATATAAAGAATAATGTGATAAAATTTTATCGCCGCTTTTTAAATTACCAAACATTAAAGTATTAATCGCTGCCATGCCGCTTGCATGTACACGCGCTTTTACCATTAGAGGGAGCCCGTTTTCAGATAATCCAAAACTTTCCAGCGCGGCAATTTTTCCTTCCGCTTCAGTCATTGACGGATTCCCCCAACGACTGTAGATGTAACCTTTTTCTTCACCGTTAAATCGGCGCATTCCCTGTTCCGCGGTATCATAAACATAGGTACTGCTTGCATAAATAGGTGTTAAGTGCGAAAAATTTCCTTCAGTTTCATGGCCTGCATGTATTGCTGTAGACCCAAAACCTTTTAATTGTTTTTTTTGTGATGACATTTTATTTGTAATAAACCGAAATTAAGAATGATGCAAAAGTAGTCAAATCAAAAAAGGTTATGATGAATTAAAAGCTAATTATTGATGAATGAAAAATTGAAATTGATGTTATTTGTTGGTTTACTATCAACATTATTCTCTATAAAATTTATCGTCTTTCCAGTTTGAAGAATTGTAGATAATATAATTTGAAATGGTTTTGTAGGATTGTTCGTTTCTGATGATGTGTTCATAATAATTGCGTTGTAAAAATTTTCCCATCATTTTATTTTTCGATTTATAAATTTCCAAACAATTATTTGACACCAATGATTTGTAGGCACCCATAATATCGCCCACCGTTGTAGGGGCAGGGCTTGCCCCTGCCCTTTTTATATCCGCCGCTGCCCATTGTGTGCCCGCATCATTTTGGGCACCCGTATCATTTTGGATATCCACATCATTTTGAATGCCCGCGTCGTTTTTATAATCCGCGTCGTTTTGGGCACCCACAAGGGGCGCCCCTACCAGGGCAACAATGCCATGAATATGATTCGGCATTATTTGAAACAAATCCAATTCAAAATTTGGAAATCGTTCCGGTAATTTCAACCATTCATTGTATGCTATCGTACCTAATTCATTCAATACCATTTCGCCATTTGCGATTTTCCCCAAACGGCAAATCATATCCTGGCAACATATTGTAATAAAATACAAACCTGATTGCGAATAATCATACCCTTTCAAACGAATAGAACGGCGATGATGAATTTTTGGATTATATTTTGGTTTATTATTCATTTTATCTGCGGTTGCGCATTTGTGGTTGCGCATTTGTATATTATCCTATTTGTCGTTGTCCCATTTATTTGTTGTTCATCGTAGGGGCAATCCCTTGCGGTTGCCCCGTTTGTAATTGCCCCATTTGTAGTTGCACGACAAAGGGCAGCGGCAAGCCCTGCCCCTACAACCAACCATTATAATATGCGCAAACTTTATTCATCAAACATTCCTCGCATTTTGGTTGAGGCCTGCAAATTTCCCTTCCTAAAAATGACATCGCCATTCCTGCATCCCATTCTTTTTGCGGGAGTGTTTCCATAATTTGTTTTTCAATTTTTTTTGGGTCGGTTCCCGATGCGATTCCTAAGCGCGGCGCTACACGGACCACGTGCAAATCAACAATCACTCCTTCAGGAGCAACACCGGCTTCCCGCATGATTACATTCGCTGATTTTCTCCCAATGCCTGATAAAGCAGTGAGTTCATCAAGCGTAAGAGGAATCTTGCTGTCTTTTTTTACTTTTTGCGCCAGGGCAATAAGCCATTTCGTTTTATTGTCAAAATTGCGAACCTTTCCAATAAAGGGGAACAACGTTTCAGGAGTAGCGCGGGACAGGGCTTCCATGTTTGGAAAAGCTTTGAAAAGCTCTGGTGCAAGCTGATTGATATGTTTGTCAGAGTCCTGTGCAGACAAAATTACACCAACCAGCAACTGGTAATTATTTTTATAATCCAGCGGGTGTTTTTTCCCTTTGTATTTTTTTAGTAAAGGTTCGATGGCTTCCGGCCAGTTGATTTTAGGAGGCATAAAAAACGAATTTTTTGAAAGATAAATTTACAGAAAACATTGATATCATTTTCCATAAGGAATGTGTAAATCAGAAGAATTATTTTTGCAAAAATAATTTCAGTTACTATTCTCACTTTTATAGTAAACGAACAAATATCATCAAAATGTAAATTACTACTTTGAAAAACGAAATATTCGATATTGCCATTATTGGTGGAGGAATAGTAGGAGCGGCTACATTCTATCAATTGCAAAAACATCACCCTTCCTTAAAAATAATTTTGATTGAAAAAGAAGAGCGGCTTGCGTTTCATCAAACAGGAAATAATTCGGGAGTAATGCATTCAGGGTTATATTATAAGCCCGGTTCTCTAAAAGCAAAGAATTGCGTAGAAGGCAGAAAAGCATTGGTGAAATTTGCTGAGGAAAATAATATTCCGCATGATGTATGTGGTAAAGTGGTAGTAGCTGTTGATGAATCTGAACTTCCTTATCTCGATAAAATTTTTGCAACAGGATTAGAAAATAAAATTGAAGGAATTAAAAAAATAACTGCGGAACAAATCAAAGAGCATGAGCCTTACTGTGAGGGTATTGCAGGCATTTGGGTGCCTTGCACGGGAATTATTGATTATGTGAAAGCAACCGATAAAATGGTGGAAATTGCTTTGAATACAAATCCCGAAAGTCAACTGGAATTAAGTACTGAAGCCACTTCTTTTGAAAAAGAAAATGGAATCAATATTATTGGCACCAATAAAAAAAACTATCGCAGCAGGTTTATTATTTTCTGCGGAGGATTGCAGGCAGACAGGCTTGCGCGCAAAGACCATGTAAAGCTGAAAGAGAAAGTGGTTGGTTTCAGAGGAGATTATTATGAGCTTACTGAAGAAGGGAAACACAAAATAAAAAATCTTATTTATCCTGTTCCCAATCCTGATTTTCCTTTTCTCGGCGTGCATTTCACAAGAATGACCAACGGTGAAATAGAATGCGGACCAAACGCGGTTTTTACTTTTAAAAGAGAAGGTTATGGCAAAACTGATTTTAGTTGGAAGGATACTATTGATGCATTGAGCTATCGTGGAACCTGGAAATTATTCTTTCAGAATATGAGCTTTGGTATCAATGAATATCGACGCGCATTTTCAAAAAAATTATTTCTGAAAACACTGCAACGATTGATTCCATCATTAACGATGGAAGATATAAAACCAGGACGCTCAGGTGTCCGTGCGATGTTACTCAGCGAAGATGGCGATACCCGCGATGATTTCAGGATAGAATATAAAGATTCAAGCATTCATGTATTGAATGCGCCTTCGCCGGCAGCCACTGCATCTCTCGCGATCGGCGATAACATCAGAGAGATGGCTGAGAAGCATTTCACTCTTTCCGGAATTAGCTAATTTCTTTTTAGGGGTTTTGGCAAATAAAATAGTTATACCAGATAATAAAGCCTTTATATTGAAAGAAAACTCAGAAAAAAACCATAACGAACATTACACTGCAGAACTTTTGTTATAGGTACATTCTTTGAAAATTTGAACGTCAAACTGGTTTTAAAAATAATAAAATGTTCAAACAAAGAATTGATACCGGTTTTAATAATTCAAATAAAATTGTGATAATAATATTCAATTGCAAATTCACTTCAATTATAAAATGTACTAAGACCTTTTCCTGTAATTTAAAATTGCCCACCCGTTAAAGAAAACTGCAAAGCCAATTATGGCAAAGATTTGATTCTTTATATCTGCTAGTCCGCTTCCTTTTAGGATCACCATTCGCATTACTTCTATAAAATAAGAAACAGGGTTAAACCAGGTAATTACCTGTGCCCAATGCGGCATACTTTCAATCGGGGTAAATAAACCACTCATCAAATTAAAAATCATGGTTACAAAAAATGCAACAAGGAAAGACTGTTGCTGCGTTTGTGCATAGGTAGATAACAGTAACCCTAACCCAAGTATTGCCAATAAATAGATAGCGGAAAAAATATAAATCGTGATGTAATGTCCAAGCGGAATGATGTTATAAACAAATCGTGCTATGATAAGGCCTGCCGTTAATACAACCAATGCCAAAATCCAGAAAGGAATTAATTTGCCGAGGATAAAATAAGTTTTTTTGATCGGGCTTACATTAATCTGTTCAATAGTTCCCAACTCTTTTTCTTTCACAATATTAAGCGCGGCAAAATTGGAACCGATAATAGTGATCAACATCACCAGGATTCCCGGCACCATAAAGAAAGGGTAATTCATATTTGGATTGTACCAGTCAGAATATTCCACGTCAATAGTTGGTTGTGGACTGAATCGCGGAAATTGAACCCATTGCATGCGAACCGTTTGATTATAATTCTGTATGATCTGTTGAATATATGCTGAGCCAAGTCCTGCTTTTATTCCATTGATCGCATTGGCGGCGACAAATAAATTTGCCTTATTATCTTTCACAAGATCCTTTTGAAAATGATCAGGAATTTCCAATATAATATCTGATTTATCCAGTTCAACAGATTTCAAAGCCTGGGGAAATGTAGCACTGTAATCTGTTAACCTGAAATATCCTGAAGACACTATCTTATTGATCAATATTTGTGAATATTGGGAATGGTCATGATCAACAACAGCAAGGTTGATATTTTTTATTTGATAATTTGCGGCCAACGGCAATATGAGTAATTGCACAATAGGTGCAATAAACAATACCCTGAAAATAGATGGATCGCGGAATATTTGCCGGAACTCTTTCTGCAATAAAAATTTGAGTACTCTCATGCCAGCCTGATTTTAAAATTTCTGATACTAATACCCAATAACACCAAAGTCATTACTATCAAAATCAATGTTTCTTTCCAAACTGCCCAAAATCCAAGGCCTTTTATCATTACAGATTCCACGATGATATAATACCATTTTGCCGGAACAATATTAGAAATTACCTGCAAAGGCCACGGCATACTTTCGATAGGAAATAAAAATCCGCTGAATAATAATGTTGGCAGAAACAAACTCAACAGCGATGTAAACATAGCAGACTGCTGTGTTTTAGCGCCATTGGAAATTAATATGCCGATTGCAAGCGCTGTGATAGTAAACAAAATACTTTCCGATACCAGCAATACCAGGCTTCCGTTTATAGGCACATTAAGAACATAAACACTGAGTAAAAGAATACAGGCAATATTAAAAATGGAAATAGCGAGATACGGAATTGTTTTTGCAATAATTATTCGAAATGGTTTTAATGGCGAAACAAGTATTACCTCCATGGTACCTAATTCTTTTTCCCTTACAATTGCGATAGATGTCATCATTGCGCAAACCAGCATGAGTACCAAAGCCATTACACCAGGAACAAAACTATATGATGATTTTAATTCCGGATTATAAAGCATGCGCAAGTTTGTTTTTATAGTATAAGGCAGGTCCTTATTTTGATTCAAAGACTGCTGGTAATCATTGATGATAGCTGATGCATAATTAGTCAATGTATTGGCAGTGTTCGGGTCGGAAGCATCGGCTATCAATTGTATTTGTGCATAATTTTTCTGCAGGAGATTATTCTGAAAGTTAGGAGGGAAACCAACTGCCAGCCTTATTTTTCCTTGCCGGAAGGTGGCTCCAATTTCATTATAAGAATGAAGATTTTTGATAACATTAAAATAACGGCTTGCATTAATCTCATTAATAATGGTGGTAGTTGCCACATCATTCGATTGATCAAAAACTGCAATTTCAGCATTCTTCACTTCATTGGTCAGTGCAAACCCGTACAATATAATCTGGACTATAGGCATCCATATTAAAATGAATAGCGTTCGCCTGTCTCTCCAGATGTGGAGCCATTCTTTCTTTACAAAAATGAAAAATTGGTTCATGTTAAAAGCTTTTAGCTAATAGCTTTTAGCCGTTAGCCGGTTCTTTTATTAGGGTTAGTCTCTTGCTTGACAGATAATAAATAACGGCTATCAGCTACCAACTCAGTTTCCACCCAGCTTCCTTATAAATGAATGCATCATCTTAATTTCTTCTTCTAAAAGGGACTCGATTGTCTTTATGCTTTCCTCTGTTGACCAATGCATTTCCATTGCGATAACTAAATAAGTTTGAACTTCAAATGCAGAGCCTAACGCTATTTGTAAAAATCTTGCATAATCTTTTTCGCTGTTTCTGCTGCTTCCTTCTGCAATGTTTGCCGGTATAGAAACTGCAGCACTCGTCACTTGGCTAATCATACCAAATTTTTCTTCACCAGGGAAACTTTTAGATAATACATAGACAGATTTTACCAGTTGAATCCCCTTTTGCCAGATAATTAATTCTTTAAAATTTTTCATAAAAAATCTATTTAAGGTTAAAAAATACTTGCTATGCAAACTCGCCAATGACTAATCGCTAACAGCTAATAGCTTTCTTCACTCACTCCTCACCGCCTTTCTCGCCAAATGCAAAAACACTTCATCCATTGATTTTGCTGAATAATTTTTCTGCAGGTTTGCAGGAGAATCCAGTGCATCAATTCTACCATCAACCATTATGGACACACGATTACAATATTCTGCTTCATCCATATAATGTGTTGTTACAAAAATGGTGATTCCTCTTGCTGACGCTTCATAAATCAGGTTCCAAAACTCTCTCCTTGTTATCGGATCAACACCGCCAGTTGGTTCATCCAAAAAAACAATTGCCGGATCGTGAACAATAGCAATAGAAAAAGCGAGCTTCTGTTTCCAGCCAAGAGGCAATGATCTTACCAATGTTTTCTCTTCTCCTTCCAAATGAAGTTGCTTCACCAATAACTGAGTTTTCTCTTTTATTTCTTTATCTCTTAATCCATATATACCAGCGTAAAAACGGATGTTTTCCTTTATTGTCAAATCTTCATAAAGAGAAAATTTCTGGCTCATGTAACCGATACTTTTTTTGATCAGCTCGTTTTGTTTATATACATCGTAACCCGCTACCGTAGCCTCTCCTGAAGTAGGCAGTGACAAACCGCATAACATGCGCATGGCGGTCGTTTTACCCGCACCGTTAGCGCCAAGAAATCCAAAAATCTCTCCCCTATTCACTTCAAAAGATATTTTATCAACAGCAGTAAAATCCCCAAACTTTTTAGTGAGTTCATTTGCTGTTATCACTTTGTCGTCTTTCATGTTTTTACTAATTATCATCAACATAGGGCTTCGCCTTATGTTAATATATTACGCCCCTGTCTGCCGGAGCATTCAAGCAGGCTTTCAGGGCTTGTTTAAAAAATTAAAGAATCATCTTTCCTACCTAATAACTAATAAAGTAATAAACTAATTAACCGATTACTTATTCTTTCATCAATGCCATAAAACAATCTTCAATGCCCGGCTTGATAGTATGTATTTCCACATTAGAAAAATTCCCTTTAGCTGAAATATCTTCAAGCTCCTGTTTATTATTTTTATCCGATTTAAAAACAACATGATGGTACTGTCCAAATGAATAACAACTTTCTACCAAAGGATCAGCAATAATTGCTTTCATCAATGGAAACATTTCATTTGCTTTTATAGCCCACAAAGGTTTTTTAAACTCCTTTGTTATTCCTTCGGGAGTATTAATAGAAAGGATTTGCCCTTTCTGAATTAATGCAACCCTGTCACATAAATTGGCTTCATCCATGTATGCTGTTGAAACCAAAATAGTAATTCCTTGTTCCTTCAGACGATGCAACATTTCCCAAAATTCTTTTCTTGAAACAGCATCTACGCCGGTTGTAGGTTCATCAAGAAACAATACAGATGGTTTATGTATCAACGCACAACTAAGTGCCAGCTTCTGTTTCATGCCTCCGGATAGCTGTCCTGCTTTCCTGTCCTTAAATGGCTCTATTTGCTGGTAAATGTCACTTATGAGATCATAATTTTCTTTGATAGTAGTAGCGAAAATAGTTGCAAAGAATTCGAGATTTTCCTGCACAGATAAATCCTGGTAGAGGGAAAATTTTCCAGGCATATAACCCACGCGGTTACGAATTTGTTTATAATCTTTCACTACATCAAATCCATCTACAGAAGCTTTGCCGCTATCCGCCAATAATAATGTCGTAAGAATCCGGAACAGGGAAGTTTTGCCTGCCCCATCGGGTCCTATGATACCAAATATCTCGCCTTTATCCACAGAAAAAGAAACACCTTTTAATGCATTTACGACTGCTTTTTTTGAGCCATAGGTTTTTACAATATTTTCGACAAATACAGAGGACATATTTTTTAGTTGAACTTTACTTCGCCATACATTCCAATCTTGAGCAATCCATCGTTTTTTACATGAACCTTTACGGCATATACCAGGTTGGCTCTTTCATCTTTTGTCTGAATTGTTTTTGGAGTGAATTCGGCCTTATCTGAAATCCATGTAATCACGCCCGGATATTCTTTATAAGTATCTGCCGTACTGTCAACAAATACTTTTACAGCTTGATTTAATTTTATATGAGCAAACTGGGTACCCGTTACATACACCCTTAACGTAATCATCGAAAGATTACCAATCGAATACAATGCCTTGCCCGGCGTAGTGTATTCTCCTGCCATCGCATATTTTGTAAGAACCGTTCCGCTTATAGGATTTTTAATTTTCGTACGTTTCAACTGGTCCTCAATTTGGGCAACTGATTTCTTTAATGGTTTATACTCGCTCAGGATGGTACTATTTTGGGTTCCGGTACTTGATTCCTGTACTTTTATTTGTTGTTGATTTACCGCAATTTGTTTTTGATAAACGGCAATTTGTGTATTGATGTCATCCAGTTGTTTTTGAGTGGCCGCATCTGCTTTAATCAATCTTTCTGTTCTCTCTTTTTCATGAATGGCATCATTCAGTTGCACTTTTAATACGCTTATCTGGTCATTTAAAAGTTTTATCTGTGGCACTACATTTACTGTTTTCTCCTCCAAGGCATTTAGGGTCGCCTCTGCGTGTGCCTTCTGCAATTCAAGAGGAACAGAATCAATATATCCCACGATACTGTCTTTTGCTAAAACAGAACCTTCCCTGATAGTAAGCGCTTCTATTTGCCCGGAAACTTCAGAAGAAACGACTACTTCATCTACTTCAAAAGTGCCTGAAGCATCAAAATCGGGTTTGTTGTTGTTGCATGCAAAAAGCACCTGGCTCATCAGGCTAACGTACAGGCATATCCGAATTTTCATTTTGTATTATTTTAAGATTTGCGTTATTTATCATTAATATTCCCAACAATATTTTGGTAACTATACCGTGCCTGCAATAATTGCATTTCATGAAGAATTTTAGTTTGCCGCGCCTGGTCTTCAGCGTTTACCTGGGTAATATAATCATGAGCACTTAGCACTCCATTTTCAAGTTGCGCATAAGCAGCTTTCTTTACTGATGCTCGCAGGTCAATGATCGCATCATCTTTATCAAGGAGACTATCATATTTTTGAACATTTTCATTCTGTTGCAATTGCGAAAGTTTCGTATTGAAAAGAAAAGTTTCCTTTTGTATGTCCTGCGAATTTTTATTGATGTCCAGCAAATGCTGCTGGTTTTTTAAAGTATAAAGGCTGCCGAAATTCCAACTTAGCTTTAATCCTCCCGTGTAATAAAAGGAAAAATCGTTACTCAGGAAATTCAGTCCTGGCCGGCCATATCCTCCCTGAGCGAAAAAACTTATTTTGGGTTTTAACTGGTCATGTAACAACTTATCCTGCAGGTCGTAAATCTTTTTCTGATAATCAAAACCCAATAATTCCGGCCTGGTAATACTATCCGTCAAGGTAGGAGCAGCGGGCTTTTCAAGAATAGTACTGTCGTCAGGTTTAGCATTAATGAAAAGACCAAGCATATTCAAATAGGCTTTCTTCGTCGCGGCCAGTTCAATCCTTGATTGCTGGGACTGTAACAACTGAGCTAACAATTCATCCACGCTGCTTCTGTATGCAACGCCGTTGGCCACCTGCGCTTTTGCTTTATCAATTCCGTTTTGCAAATCTTTCTGAAGTAAATCGTTTTGCTTTAATTGTTCATCCTCTAATAAGGCGCCAAAAAAAAGTTGGTTTACCCGATCATATAATGCATACAATTGTACTTCGAGGTTTTGCTGCTGAACCACTTCATTTGTTTCCGCAGTTTGTCGTTGATTTGTTATGACACCACCATCATAGATCACCTGGTCCGCTTCCGCATAAAATTTATATTGGTCTTTGCTGAATTGTGGAATCTTGATACCCGGAACCTGGAAGGGAAAATTGGTCACAGCTGATTGATAAGTAGCCTGACCATTCACAGAAAAAACCGGTAAATATCCTTTTGCTGCATTCGATACCGAATAGTCTTTTGTTTTATCAATCAAATCCCGCTGTTTAATCAGCGGATAATTTTTTCTTGCCAGTTGATACACTTCTTCGATGGAAAGTGTTTCGGTTTGCTGTGCCCGCAATTTAAAACTTAGGGACGTGGTTAAAATGATGATCAAAATAACCGGAGAAATTCTTCTTAACCAAATGGTCAATTTATTCATAGAAAAGTCATTTTTTTATGGAATCAATAATAAATTTAGGGATCTCCTTTTTTCGTTGCTGCATTACATTCCTGAACTGCAATTCATCAAGCCCCATTGCAAACTGTATCATTGGCTTACCGACAAAAGGAAAAATTGACATGGAAATCAGATTGATAAGTAAATGCAGGGGACTGATTTTTTTAATAGTCCCTTTCTTAACCTCCTTTTCTACCTGCTCCAGGAATTTCTGTGGTCGTGGGAATTGCTGCTTATTCCAGAATTTTCCAAGAAACATTTCAGAATCCTTGCTGATTTCATTTAATACAAACAAAGGTAGGTAAGGGTTTTCAGACATAACGGTGATATATTCCTCACAGAAATTTTCAATCTTTTCAAATAAAGGCGCATCCGACTCAAAAATGGAATTGATCTTTGGAAACAACTTCTGTGCAGCATCCATGAAAATCACTTCGAATAGTTTCTCTTTATTTCTGAAATAATAATGCAGTAATGCTTTATTGATCCCGGCCTCATCAGCGATATCCTGCATACGGGCGCCTGCCATACCTTTTGAAACAAAGACCTTTTTTGCGGCAGCAAGAATTTTTTCTTCCGTGGATTTTTCTTTTTTTTCTTTAACCATATTATTTAACCAAATGGTTAACAAAGAAACAAAAAAAAACCAGCAGGACAAAAAAAATTAAATAATTGGTGTAAGAAATATGCAAGAAGAGTACAGGCGATAAATCAGAGATTAACTTTATTTCGGGTTTATTCTTTTTTTTTCGGGAAAAAGGTATTTGTAATTCAGCAGCTTGTACTAAAGAAGGTTAGCCGCCTCGTATATTTTGGCAGTAAGAAATCTACAGTTTATGGCAACCGTCGTTTTTAATTTTTGTATTTTTATACTATGATAAATGTTTTAAACGAAATCAAATTTAAAACCGCCCGCAGTGGTGGCAAAGGAGGCCAAAATGTAAACAAAGTTGAAACGATGGTAGAAGGATGGTTTCATGTAGGTTCATCAGAAATATTAACCGATAAACAAAAAGAAATTATCCTTGAAAAGCTGGCTAATAAAATAACCAAAGAAGGATATCTATTAGTAAAAAGTCAAAAAGAAAGAACGCAACTTGGTAATAAAGAAGATGTCATTTTAAAAATTCATTTATTACTGTCAAATGCTTTAATAAAAAAGAAGAAACGAAAACCAACCAAACCCTCCAAAATCTCAAAAGAAAAAAGAATAAAGGCGAAAAAAGAAAAAGGGATCATCAAAAAAGGAAGAAAAAAAGTGAGTAATTTTTTTGACTGAATGAAATAATTGAAACAAGAAATAAGGAATAAGGAATAAAAAAAGTAAGCAGCAAGCGAAGAAATATCCCCGATTCCTATTTAATCAATGTTCCAATAACAATTTAACAATGAAACTATTCAACAATTATCCTCAGCAAACAAACGCCGGGCTATGTTTGTCAGGCAGGAATAACCTCAATTTCCATTTTAAATATTATACGACTAAATTTGCCCTTTTTTAAACCCAATATTTTTTGAGCAGCATAAAAAAATTAGCAGGACAAACGATGTGGTACGGAGTAAGCTCTATTGCTGCTCGTTTTCTATTTTATCTACTTACCCCCTATTTTACTACCAAATTATCTGTTGCGAAATATGGCGATATGAGCTTGATGTATGCAGCAATTCCCTTTTTGAATGTGATTTTTACTTATGGAATTGAAACTGCTTTTTTCAGATTTTCAACGAAAGAGAGTGATTCAAAAGCCATTTACAATACTTCTATCATTTCTATTTTAGGCAGCACTTTATTTCTCACAGCAATTTTAATTTTCTTTAAATCTTCTATTGCGCATTTGCTCAGGCTCGATAATAATCCTGAATATATTTTCTATGCTGCGCTGATCATCGCTTTTGATACATTATGTACTTTACCTTTTGCAAAGTTGAGATTGGATCAGAGGCCAAGAAAATACGCGTTGATCAGAATCGCAACGATTGTTATACAGATATTGGTAACGTATTTTTTATTGTCTGTTTGTCCCCGTTTGGCTACTGAAAATCCACATGGTTTTTTTGCCACATTTTACAATCCTAACTATGGAGTAGGATATATTATTATAGCTAATTTGATTGCTTCTTTTTCTGCATTAATCTTTTTACACAAAGAATTTTTCTCTTTTGAGTTCAAATTCAATAAAAAGATCTGGGTTGCTATGATGATTTATTCAATGCCTTTAATCATTGCAGGTTTTGGCGGAATGATCAATGAGACTTTTGACCGCATCATGCTATCATGGCTGGCGCCTGTAACAACTATAACAGCAGCCAAAGACCAGGTGGCCATTTATTCCGCGTGTTACAAACTTTCTATACTGATCACTTTATTTATCCAGGCGTTTAGGTTAGGTGCAGAACCCTTTTTTTTCAAACAGGCCGAAGGTCAAAATCCTCAAAAAGTGTATGCCCGGGTAATGAAGTTTTTTGTGATTACCATTACGATTATGTTCCTCGTGGTGGCATTGTACCTTGATATCTGGAAATATTTTTTAAGCACCAATAAAGCAAAATTAGAAATCTATTGGACAGGCCTTAAAGTAGTACCTATCCTGCTTTTAGCAAATATGTTCCTGGGTATTTATTATAATCTTTCTATCTGGTACAAACTTACTCACAAAACAATTGCAGGCGCATATATTACACTTATTGGAGCAGCACTTACTTTATTAATCAATTATTTCTTCATCCCTTATTTTGGATATATGGCCTGTGCGTGGGCTACATTTCTTTGTTATTTCAGTATGATGGTCATCTCATTTATCTGGGGTCAAAAGGATTATAAAATCCCTTATGCATGGAAAAAACTCAGCGCGTATATTATTATTGTTGTGCTTTTGTTTTTTATTCATGAAGCAGTTATTCGTTTTTTTAAAGGAAATTTAGCCAATTTTATTTCGGCTACTTTATTACTTGCATTATATATTTGGTTTGTTCTAAACGTGGAATGGAAAGAGTTTCAGCGGTTACCTGTTGTCGGCAAATATTTTAAATCAGGCAATATTGTAGCTCGCCGAAAATAAGTACGGTGGTCTCTTCCGTAACCGAAGCAGTAAACCTACTAATATCCATAATTCCTATTTTCCCCTTTCAAAAAATAACTAAAATATTTTCAAAATAATACAGCAGATTTGGAAACATTTAGAAAGCTGCAAAGTTCTGCAAGAAGGCCAAAAAAACAAGGAAATTATCTTTCCTCGCTGTTGTCTTTCTGACTGTATCCCCTTACCTTTGCCGCCAAATTGAAATAAGGACTTTTAATAATAAATTTTATGGCAAATACCGGAAAAATAATACAGATAATCGGGGCAGTCGTGGACGTGCATTTTTCAAGCGATAATAAACTTCCCGAGATATATCATGCATTGGAACTAAAAAGGGATAATGGCGATAAACTTGTATTGGAAGTGCAGCAACATTTGGGTGAAGACAGTGTTCGTTGCATAGCAATGGATGGAACTGAAGGGCTGAGACGCGGAATGGACGTGGTAGATACTGGCTCCCCGATATTAATGCCCGTGGGAGAAGATATAAATGGTCGTTTGTTTAATGTTACAGGCGATGCAATTGATGGTCTGCCCCAGGTAAGCAAAAAGAATGGTCGCCCGATCCATAACAAACCGCCATTATTTGAAAATTTAAGCACAGCTACTGAAATTTTATTTACCGGAATTAAAGTAATTGATCTTATTGAGCCTTACGCAAAAGGTGGAAAGATTGGTTTATTTGGGGGCGCTGGTGTAGGAAAAACAGTATTGATACAGGAATTGATCAACAATATCGCAAAAGCATATAGCGGATTATCAGTATTTGCCGGTGTGGGAGAAAGAACACGTGAAGGAAATGACCTGATGCGCGAAATGATTGAAGCTGGAATTATGAAATATGGAGACAAATTCATCCATAGTATGGAAGAAGGCGGCTGGGATTTGGATACCGTAAATATGGAGGAACTGAAAGAATCAAAAGCAACATTTGTATTCGGACAGATGAATGAGCCGCCGGGAGCAAGAGCGCGTGTGGCTTTGAGCGGATTGACCGTTGCTGAATATTTCCGTGATGGCGATGGAACCGGAAAAGGAAAAGATATTTTATTTTTCGTAGATAACATTTTCCGTTTTACACAGGCAGGCTCCGAAGTTTCCGCTTTACTGGGAAGGATGCCTTCTGCAGTGGGTTACCAGCCAACACTTGCTACCGAAATGGGATTAATGCAGGAAAGAATTACTTCTACAAGAAATGGTTCTATCACATCTGTTCAGGCGGTATATGTACCTGCGGATGATTTGACAGATCCTGCTCCTGCTACTACTTTTGCTCATTTGGATGCAACAACGGTATTGAGTAGAAAGATTGCAGATTTAGGTATCTATCCTGCGGTGGATCCATTGGATTCAACTTCGAGAATTCTTTCCCGGGCTATCGTCGGTGATGAGCATTATGATTGTGCCAACAGGGTTAAATTAACATTACAGCGTTACAAAGAATTACAGGATATCATCGCTATTCTTGGTTTAGATGAATTGAGCGATGAAGATAAACTAATCGTAAGCCGTGCACGAAGAGTACAGCGTTTCCTTTCTCAACCATTCCATGTGGCAGAGCAATTTACAGGATTAAAAGGTGTATTGGTTTCTATTGAAGATACTATCCGCGGCTTTAACGCCATCATGGATGGCGAAGTAGATGAATATCCTGAAGCCGCATTTAACCTGGTAGGAAACCTTGATGATGCAATTGCAAAAGGGAAGAGAATGATGGAAGCGGCGAATTCGTAATTAGCTAATTAGCTAATTAGTTAATCAGCTAATTAAACGAATATGACTTTAGAAATATTAACACCGGAGAAAAAAATTTTTAGCGGGGAAGTTTATGGAGTGCAACTTCCTGGAATAAGTGGTGTATTTGAAGTGCTCGAAAAACATGCTCCGATTGTCAGTGCTTTGAAAGCCGGAAAGCTTAAGATTCTTAAAGATAAAAATTCCACTACGCAATATACTATTCAAGGTGGCTTTGTAGAGGTAATTAATAATAAAACTACTGTATTGGTAGAAGGAGCAAAGCAGAGTTAATTAAGATTGCTGATTAATTGTTGCTTTACTGTAATGTTCCTGCCTTGTTAAGCAATAATATAATATGCGCAAGTTGTTATAAAATCTCTGATGTAGGGGATCTTAGTTACTAATTTATTTTGCTTTCTCGGTTTCAGATTGAATTTCCACTCATAAATAGGATTAATGAGATAATGAATCTTGCTTACAATCTCATAATTTGTTTCTTTTACTATTTTCTCAAAACGTTCTATAGAAATTCCAGTATCTTTTATTTCTAATAAAACATCAATTACAGTATCCGACTCTCCAAATAATTTTAATGCGCTTTTATACACAGGCCGGGGAAGCAAATGAAAATAGGGAACTTTAGATAATTTTTTCTGACATAATTGCTGGTGCCCTCCAAACGGCATTTGCCAGGGTGGAAACCCAAAAAAAATAATGCCGGAAGGATTCAGAAAATCTTTTAACCGGGTAAAAAGCTTTGCCTGATCATGAATGTGCTCAATTACATCTTTTAAAATAATTATATCAAATTTTCCTCCCAGGCTTTCAGCATTGGTTTCATATATATCTTTTACTACGAATGATAATTTCCCATTTTTAATATCTTCTTCCAACCATTTTTCCCCGTTTTCAATTCTGGATTTATCGAATTCAACACCTACGCAAATACAATCTTTATTAAGAAAGGGCTTTAGTACCCCTCCTTCTCCACATCCAATTTCTAACACACGCATTCCTTTATCAATATGAAAATGAGATTGAATAAATGGAAATACATACTTCTCTGAATTTAGTGATTGAATATCAAAATATCTTTTTTTGTCCGTATGAAATTCAAACATGAAAGTATCAGGGTTTGGGAATTATTTATCAATTTTTTTAAATGGCCGTAAAATTATGAAAGAAGATCCAGAATGATATTCTAATTGATACTTACAAAAAATAGAAATAAAAAACCTCCCATTTTTCAATAAGAGGTTTCCATTCTAAAATTCTATTATTATGAAAAAAATATCAACTTAGTTTTTACTTTTGTTTTGTTTCCTGGTACCAAAAATATTTCCTTCTTTAAATCCATTTCCTTCGGGGCTGCCAAGGCGGGTCATAGCACACCGGAAACCAACTGTACTGCTTGCTTGGTCTTGCTCCATATAACGGCGTGCACCTGGTGACAACCAATAAGGCATATCGTTCCAACTTCCACCTTTAATAACACGGGATTTATCACTAATCAAAGTAGTAATACCATATCCATAGGTAACATTTGAAATGGAATCACCATCAAGATAGTTAATTACATCACCTTTCTGATAATTGCGGCGTGTAGATGCTTCGGCATCTGTTACCACTACTTTTTTCAATCTTCCCAGTGTATCTCGTACATATTCACCCTGGGCATCTTTGTAATATTCTTCAAATTTATTTCCGCGATAAGGATTAAATCCATTTTCATCAATTGAAGTCATCGGGCGATATACATCAGCTACCCATTCGCTCACATTTCCACACATATTATATAGGCCATATCCATTTGGATAAAAAGATTTTACCGGCCCGGGAATAGCTGCCCTGTCATTTAACCCTCCGGCAACTCCCATCAAATCCCCGCTTCCTCTTTTAAAGTTTGCCAAAAATTCGCCTTGCCAGCTACCACGACGATTATCACGAAGACCGTTTACATTTTTACTCCATGAATAAACCTGTTGATTGGAAATTACTTCTTCACCATGATTCTTTTCTTTAGTACGTGGTTTTGGATTTTGAGATATTAACCCATAAGCCGCATATTCCCATTCAGCTTCAGTAGGGAGGCGGTAGCCTGGCAATAAAATCCCGTCTTCAAATGTGACTACTTTTCTGGGCCTTCCACTTACATCTTTTAATTCGTTCTTCTTGGGAGCAGTTTTATTATTAATCATATCAGGATCCATCAGGTAAGTATCTGTATTAAAAGTAGCATCTCCTTCACCACCTCTCATTGCTGACAAGGGAGCTTTCTTGTTCAGATATCCTTTATCTATTAATAATTTTTCATTTACCCTGTCTGTTCTCCATATACAAAAATCATGAGCTTGTTCCCAGGTCACACCTACTACAGGATAATAATTATAGGCAGGGTAGCGGAAATAATAATCAACATAAGGTTCATTATACGCAAGTTCACTTCTCCAAACCAATGTGTCAGGAAGTGCCATTTTCATAATGGTTGTATCATTATCAAATGTATTGGAAAGCCAATAAAGATATTCACGGTAATGAACGTTAGCTACTTCTGTTTGGTCAATGTAAAATGAGTTTACACTCACCCTGCGTGGAACATTATTCCAATCGCCCATGACATCTTCTTCTTTAGAACCCATTACAAAAGTTCCACCCTGGATGAATACAAGACCAGGTCCGGTCTTTTGTTCCTTTGCTTTAAGTACATGGAAATTACCATAATTTTTATCATCGTAATTCCATCCGGTTACGGAAGATTTTTCTTTCTTTTTACCAAAAATACCTCCGTTTTTACAGGAAGGAAGCGCTATTAAAGCGGCTAAAGCGATGAGGGTAAGTTTCCCTGAGGATATTGATTTAGACATGTACATTCGTTTTGCAGATTAATTAACGAAAGGTTTTCTTTCTTATTGTGAAAGGGGTCGTTTTCTTATGCGAATATAAATACTTTATTTGGTTTTGATTTGTCTCTAACCTCAAATTCAAATTCTATCTATAATTTTGCAATCTATTCACAAATAGTAATCTTTCGTGATTTATTTTATTGCTCAAGGTAAAGAAATAAATTTTCTTGCATCTATTATAAGCAATAAACACGATAGGTTAAACGTTCTTTGCTTCAATGAAGATTATTAAGAATTTATAATAAAAAGTATCTTTTTCTATGTGGTAATAACTTATTTGAAAAATAAATTGGCTGTTAAAAAAAAAAAATTATTTTTACAATCTTCAAAAACCCCATTTATAAAGTTTAGCTCTACCTAATCAGAACATATAAATACACATGAAAAAAGTCATTTTAAAATTGACGGCATTTACGATGCTGATAGGAATTACAACATCTGTAAATGCCCAAACCGTCAATCCTATAAATGTAGTAACTACTGCCGTTCCATTTTTACGTATTTCTCCTGATGCCCGCGCAGGCGGTATGGGCGATGTAGGAATTGCTACTATACCAGATGCGAATTCTATTTTCTGGAATTTAGCAAAGCTTCCTTTTGCAAAAAGTAATTCTGCTATTGCATTAACCTATACGCCCTGGCTCACCGGATTAGGGCTTAATGATGTGTACCTTGTTTCTGCAGCTGGTTATGGGAAGATAGATGATCAGCAAGCTATTTCCGGTTCTGTGCGATATTTCAGCCTGGGTAATATTCAGTTTACAGATAATAATGGCAACGACCTTCAAACCTACAGGCCTCGAGAGTTTTCCATTGACGGAGGTTATTCCCGTAAACTTTCAGAAAAATTAGGATTGGGCATTGCATTGAGATACATCAATTCAAATTTGGCGAGCGGTCAATCTTCCAGCGGATCTACTTATAAAACAGGAACCACAGTTGCAGGCGACATTTCCTTATTTAATGATGGCTCAGAAGGTGGCAGTGCTTCCGGCTTAAACTGGGGAGTTGCAATTACCAATTTAGGAGGCAAAATATCTTATACGGATGACGCTTCTGAAAAAGATTATATACCAGCTAATCTTGGTTTGGGCGCGGCTTATGTGAAAGTATTTGATGCAACAAGTAAAGTAACTTTTGGTTTGGATATCAATAAATTGCTTGTACCTACCCCTCCGGCCTTGGGCGATTCTGTGGGTCTTGTAAATTATCATAACGAGGGTGTTGTACAAAGTTGGTTTAGTTCCTTTACTGATGCACCAGGGGGGTTTAATGAAGAGCTTAAGGAATTTCAGATTTCTGTGGGTGCGGAATATACATACAATGACCAATTCTCTTTCAGGGCCGGGTATTTTTATGAAAATCCTACAAAAGGAGATCTTCAATATTTTACTGTGGGCGCAGGATTGAACTATAATTTATTTGGATTGAATTTTTCTTATTTAGTCCCTTCGGGTAATGGTGTAAATCGTAATCCTTTATCCAATACTTTACGCTTTAGTATTCTTTTTAACCTTGATAAATCAACTGCAGTAGGTGTAAATAACGAATAGCACTTGTGTGAATGAGCAAAGAGCAATCTCCAAAAGGAGTTCTGTGAACAGTAAAACAACACCCGCCTGACCATCGTTCGGGCAGGAATAAAAAGGAATCCTATTTTAAAAGGTAACCAATCGTCAATCGTGAATGGCAATACCAATCAGTAAAGCAACAAATAATCAAGAATTCTCTTTAACCAATAAACCAATGCAACCATTTAGAATAGGATTTGGGATTGACTTTCATCAATTAGTTTCAGGAAAAGAATTATGGATAGGGGGTATTAAATTAGAACATACAAAAGGCGCATTGGGTCATAGCGATGCCGATGTATTGCTTCATGCTATCTGCGATGCGATGCTGGGCGCCGCTTGTTTGGGAGATATTGGTTTTCATTTTCCTGATACTGATGAAGCATATAAAAATATTGACAGTAAAATTTTATTACAAAAAACAAATGATCTTATCAATAAAGCGGGCTATCAAATAGGAAATGTTGATTCAACTGTTTGCCTCGAATTTCCAAAAATAAAACCTCATGCGCATAAGATGCAGAAAGTAATTGCAGACATTCTTTCAGTAAATGAAAATACAGTTTCAATAAAAGCGACCACTTCAGAAAAGATGGGCTTTGTTGGACGAGAAGAAGGCATCGCAGCTTATGCAACTGTTTTGTTAATAGCGATACAATAATAAATTCCGTTTCATTTATTTTTTCATCTCCTTCCTGTCATCCCTATCTTTGCGGCCATGCACCAGGTAGAAATAAAAATTGTAAATACCTCAGAGAACCAAATTCCTGAATATGCAACCATCGGTTCTTCCGGCCTTGACCTCAGGGCTAATTTAGAGATTCCTGTTACTTTAAAACCAATGGAAAGAAAGATGATCCCAACCGGGCTTTTTCTTGAAATTCCGGAAGGTTATGAAGTACAGGTGCGGCCCAGAAGCGGGCTGGCATTGAAGCATGGAATTACCTGTTTAAATTCTCCCGGTACTGTGGATAGCGATTACAGAGGAGAAATTAAAATCATTTTAATAAATCTATCCCTGGAAGAACATATCATTAGTCATGGAGACAGGATTGCTCAAATGGTAGTAAGCAAGGTTGAAAAAGCTATATTGCAACCTGTGCCGGAATTAGCATCTTCGTTAAGAGGAGAAAGAGGTTTTGGCCACACCGGCCGAATATAATTTTATTAAAACTTTTTTGAATGAAGTATTGGCTTACATTATTTATGGGAATTATTTTTTTGTATACATTTAATGGTTGCCGTTCTACCAAAAAATTACAAACTGCCATACATAGAAAAGATACGACTTTAGTGAACATTGCTGTAAATCTAAATGATACCGCCTCAGATATACAACCTGCTCTTGCTACCATTGATTCATTGAATAAAAACAAAATTAATTTTAAAACTTTCTCAGCGAAAGCAAAAGTGCAATACGAGGACCAAAATGGAAAACAACCGGACTTTATTGCGTTTATCAGATTACAAAAGGATAGCCTGTTGTGGGTATCTATTAGCTCCACATTTTTAGGAATTGAAGCTTTCCGGCTTTATATAACTCCGGATACACTTATTATTTTAAATAAACTTGATAAAACAGTTGAATATCACCCTTTTTCTTATGTTGAAAGCATTGCTCATATTCCGCTGAATTTTTCATTACTTCAAAATATACTTATAGGTAATCCTGTATATATAGGTGACAGTATTGTTTCTTACAGGCAAACAGAAAATCGAATTTTGATAGGAACAGTAGGAGATTATTTTAAAAATTTACTTACTATATCTGCAGGTAATTTTCATTTGGAAAGAATAAAACTGGATGATATAGATTTGAGTAAAAACCGCACTGCCGGACTATTATTTGACAATTATGAAAAGAATACGAATTTTGATTTTTCAACTTACCGGGAAATAAATGTATCAGAAAAATCAAAAGTGGATATAAAAATTTCGTTTAAACAATATGAGTTTAACAAGGATTTATCATTCCCTTTCAGCATTCCCCGAAATTATAAAACAAAATAATTGTTACTTTAAAAAAATGCAGCCTGCATAGATATTCAATGATGATTAGTATAAAAAAAATTGCGCGCATGCCTAAAAAAGTTATTACAGCTTTAGTATTTTTCTTGTTTACTCTAACTGCGTTTTCGCAACAACCCGTTGATAAAGACGTGTTGCAAAAACAGCGCGATGAGTTAAGAAAAGATATAGCTAAGACTGAACAGGAACTTATTGAGACACAAAGAACTACCAAAGTAAATCTTGGCCAACTTTCACTGATCAATAAAAAATTAAATCTGCAGGGTAATGTAATAGAAAATATTAGCGGGGAGATAAGAAATCTAAATGACAATATTTATCTTTCTCAACTGGAGATCAATAAAATCAGGCGCATATTAGATACCTTAAAAGTGGAATACGGCAAGAGCATGGTATATGCTTATAAAAACAGAAGCAATTATGATTTTATCAATTTTATTTTTTCAGCCAATAGTTTTAATGATGCCATTAAAAGGATTGCCTATTTAAAATCGTATCGCACTTACCGCGAAATGCAGGCAGATAATATTATAAAAACCCAGGCAATACTCGAAGATAAAATTGCCATCTTATCTGGTTCTAAAAAAACAAAAGCCGAGGTCTTAAAAGAAAAGGACAAGGAATTGACAAAGCTTCAAAAGCAGCAACAGGAAAAAGCAACCATTGTAACCCAATTGAAAGGAAGACAAAAAGAACTTCTGGCGCAGGTTAAAGAAAAACGGAAGCAGGATGCTAAAATAAAGAATGCAATTACTGCTATGATTAGGCGGGAGATAGAAATAGCGCGGACAGAAGCCGCCAAAAAAGAAAAAGAAAGATTAGCAGAATTGAAGAAAAATAATACTGCAAGTAATCCTAATCCTACAGAAAGTAATACAACAACTAAAACAACAAAACCGGCAAATACAAATAAAGGTAGTGGAAGTATATTAGTGAGCAGTGCTGCTGACATTGCATTAAATACCAGTTTTGAAAAAAACAAAGGCTCGCTCCCATGGCCTGCAGATGGTTTTATAATTTCTCATTTCGGACCAAACCAATATCCGGGAGGAATTGATTACAATAATCCGGGAGTTTCAATCGGAACCAAAGAAGGAAGTTCTGTAAAAGCTGTTTTTGATGGTGAAGTTACCCTGGTAAGTTATATTGATGATAAGCAAGCTGTTTTTATAAAACATGGTAAATATTTTACGGTATACAGCAATCTGGCATCTGCAGATGTAAAACGTGGAGATAAAGTAAATACCGGGCAGGTAATAGGAAAAGCAGGTTTAAATGACGAAGGCCAGGGCGAGGTTGATTTTATCCTGATGAAGGAAAATGACAATATCAATCCAGAAACATGGTTGCATCATTAATTGTATAAATTCATTTTTATTTCTTCATAATTTTCATCTTCAATCCTAAAGCAGATGAATACAAAGATTAAATTCCATGTCATTTTTATTTGAAGTGAAAGGTATGAAACCCTTATGGGGCAAAGACTGTTTTATTGCACCAAATGCAACTCTTTGTGGTGACGTCATTATGGGCGATGATTGCAGCGTATGGTTCAATGCAGTGATACGTGGCGATGTAAATTCGATTCGTATTGGGAATAAGGTAAATGTACAGGACGGTGCTGTGATTCATTGTACGTATTTAAAATCAACCACATGTATTGGAAATAATGTGAGCATTGGACACAATGCAATCATACATGGATGCGTTATAGAGGATAATGTGCTGGTAGGTATGGGAGCTATCATAATGGACCATGCAAAAATAGGTAGCAACTGCATTATCGCAGCAGGGGCCGTAGTACTGGAAGATACAATAGTAGAACCGGGAAGTATTTATGCGGGGGTGCCTGCTAAAAAGTTGAAGGATATTTCGGTTGAATTAATAAAAGGAGAAATAGAACGGATCGCTAATAATTATTTGATGTATGCCGGATGGTTTAAAGTTTAGATAAATTAAAAGCCTCATCAATTTTTTTTAGAATTATGGTTCAGCATTTGAGCATTAAAAATTTGAAATGAAAAAATTTTTATTTGTTGTTGTGATTGCTTGGGTACTATCCGGTTGTTCCATTTTCAGAAAACAGGAAAAATATGATTGTCCTACAAATGGCAAAAACATAGGTGCAGAGAGAATTTTATCGGGCGACAAAGATGCAATAAAGGCTGCAAAAAAAGCCGGAAAATTTAAAGGTCCTGAATCATATTAAAAACTAAATACTAATTCTTTACCAAAATAAAAACTAACCTTATGTGTTATCAATTGAAAACAAATTTTGGAGGCACAGAAGCTGTGATTGACGACAATTGCGGCATTTCAAAATTTTATTCTATCGCCGGCACGCTTGCGGATGAGCTGAAAGTGAAATTTCTAAATCAGATAGATGATGCTGATACGCTGGATTGGGACTTTAAATACAAAAATATTTTTTTAACGCTACACTATAATATTTTTAATGGAGTTTCCATTCTCCCTCAACGAATAAACGGAACTGAAAAAGTAAATAAAGCAGTTTTGGAAGTAGCTCAATTCCTGGAGAGAAATGCATACTGAGTCCTTCTGATGGGATTATAAAAAATTTCTACAGATTAGTTTTAAAGGTAAAATTATGACATTTTATAGCTCTTCATTTTCGAGATATAATTTTGAAAAAATCTTCAACAGCTAGTAAACAAATATCCTCATTTCCATTTTAAAGTATTAATCAGGTGCTTCATATCGTCTTGTAAAAAAGCATTTACCGGGCGGAGTGAATCTTCATTTGGTGTGGCATCAAAATATAAAGCGCCTCTTAAAAAATGATGTAATGTATCAGATAAAAAAAACTGTTTTGCTGTAGCTACATTTCCTGAAAGCGTGAAAAAAACTCCCGTAACATCATTAAGTGTATGCATTACACTATCCTGAATTGAGTATGCTTTCACTTCGTTTTTGTAAGTAAGGTTATAAGAGTCATTCACCATTTTCTCAAAATTATTTTTACCTGTGGAGTCGCGATAACTGCCATTGGGATTTTTTACTTTATATATTGAAGTGCCGCCAATATTTTTATAGCTAACGTAAATAGTTCCATTAAGTGAAGGGAAATTTATATTTATCCAATAAGGGTTGCCAGCTCCATCTTTAAAATAAGAAGAATCCTTGGAAATCCTTGCATACACAGGATATTCAAAAGTGTAAGGGTATGATGGATCGTCGAAAGTAGTGTAGGTTTTTTTTGGGAAATTAATTTTAAAATAACCTTGCTTTTTTGAAGTATATGTTGAGTTACAACTTATGAGTAATAAAATAAAAATCAAATAAAGGATCCGATGCATTGGGAAGTTTTTTTCAATATAGGAAGAATTATTTCTTTTCTCCTGGTTTTAAAGTAAGTTTCACTTTTTCAATACGGTTTTTATTGATTTCAAGAGGAGTGAAAATATAATGATTCGTTTCAAATGATTCATTTACTTTAGGAAATTCGCCCGCTATTTCTAAAATAAGACCTGCCAGGGAATCACTCTCGCCGCGTAGCAAGTCGAAGGAATGAGCAGGAATGTTTAAGATTCTGCAAACATCGGAGATCATGGTTTTTCCTTCGAAGATATAATTGTACTCATCTATTTTTTTATTAACGCTCTCCTCATTATCAAATTCATCCTGGATGTCTCCTATTATTTCTTCCATAATGTCCTCAAGCGTTATAATCCCTGAGGTGCCACCAAATTCGTCTACAACTACGGCAAAATGAATTCGCTTATTTCTGAAATCCTGCAAAAGATCTTCTATCAATTTTTGTTCATGAACATAAAATACGGGGCGCATTATAGGATGCCAGTCAAATTCTACATCCTGTAAATGTGATAACAAATCTTTTGTGTGTAAAATACCCACTATTTCATCCAAATCATTTTTGTAAACAGGCAATCTTGAATACGATGTTTCTTTTATTTTTTTTATTACATTACTAAAAGAAAAAGACATCTCTATTCCACTAACGTCCAGGCGGGTACGCATTGTTTGTTTTACCGTCGTGTTACTGAATTTTTTTATCCCCTTCAAAATTTGTTTCTTTTCATTTGAGGCTTTATTATCAGGCAATGCATCTATTGCGTAATCAAGCTGGGTACTATTATCCACATTATTAGAGCCGGAGTGAAAATTTCTTTCTATCGAATCACTCATGGCAACTGATTTTTTACTCAGTTTAAAAAAAAGGGAATTAAAAATTTCAACAGTCATAGAAGCCGTTGATGCAAACCAGATTTTATGATGTATTGCCCAAATCTTTGGGAGTACCTCACCAAACATCAACAATATGCAAGCGATTACAATTACTTTAATTGCGAAATTGAAAAAAGATTGTAATCCTAAATTTTCAATCCAACCGCTGATTAGTGAATTGGAAATGAGGATAATTCCAATATTGACGCAGCAATTGGAGATAAGCAGTGATGCGAAAAGAACTTTGGGATTTTTAAGCAGGGCGACAATCCTTTTGTAAGATGGTTGTTGCCGCGTTTTGAGCATGTTGATATCTCTCACTGTTAATGAAAAGAATGCCATTTCTGATCCTGAAAATAGAAATGATAATACAAAAAGTATCAATAAAATAAAAATCAGAATCGTAGTAGTTGCAGGAGTGATGGCTAAAATTGTAAGCAATTGATAACTGTTTTCAATGACCGAATGATAATGCACTCAAAAAATTTAATTAAAAAAAATATTTCAGTAGCCTGTTTTATTCCGGATTCTTTTCTGAATCGTTGTTCTGTAAATTTTCATTACCGGGTATAGATTCATGTGTATCTTCACCAATATGAATATCTGATCTCTTGTCGAGCATAATAAGATTATCTGCAATAATTTCTGTAGCCACTTTCTTGTTATGATCTCTGTCTTCCCAATATCTTGTTTTCAAACGGCCTTCAATGTAAACAAGACTGCTTTTATGTAAATATTTTTGAGCTAATTCAGCCAGTCCGCGCCATAACACAATATTGTGCCATTCTGTTTGCGAAATTAATTTCCCATTTTTATCCTTATAGGTTTCTGTGGTTGCCAATGGGAATTTTGTAACTGGTATATTACCTTCAAGATATTGTATATCCGGATCTTTCCCAAGATTGCCAATCAGCATTACTTTGTTAACTCCGCGCATAAAATCCATTTTCTTCCTAAAATAATATTTAAATCAAATTTAAAGATACATTTTTATCTGCAAAATAAGATGCTATTAATTTTGGAAAGGGAAGCAATTTTAACTGTTCACGGGAAACTAAAAAATATTTTTCTGATTTTTTTAAAGGGTTTTTTGCTACAATATGAAAAAAATGCCCTGAGATAAATTGGTGGGTCAGTTTTTGATGAATTTCTTTTGATTCTGATTTTATTATATATTTATTATCATGGCTAACAGTTAAGAACGCAGGATGGGTCAAAATATCTTCTTTATTTTGCCAAAATTGGGTTTCAATTAAAAGGAATTCATAGAGATTTTGCCAAATATCTTTTTGTGTTCTTTTGTTTACATAAAATTTCTTTTTATGTTCAATTACCAGGTAATTAAAAAATCTGTTTGTCTGTTTTATTTTTTTATTATTTATGGGTAAGAAAGTTGTCTTATTATTTAAAAAAGCAAAGCACTTTTTCTTAAGCGGACATTCCTGGCACAACGGTAATAAGGGTTTACAAACCACAGCACCAAAATCCATGATAGCCTGGTTATAGGTTGCCGGATTTTTTTTATCAAGAAGCCGTTGCGATAGTTGTCCATATATTTTTTTACCTTCCGAAGTGTTTACTGGAATTTCGATTCCAAAAAACCTCGATAAAACTCTGAAAACATTTCCGTCTAAAACTGCATAAGGTTTATTATAAGCAAATGATGCAATGGCGGATGCCGTATAGTTTCCAATCCCTTTGAGTGAAAGGATATCTTCATATTCTTCAGGAAATTTTCCTTCCAGGTTTTTGTTAATAAATTTTGCTGTTTCTATCAGATTTTTGCAGCGGCTATAATAACCAAGGCCTTCCCACAATTTATAAATTTTTTTTTGAGGTGCAGTTGCAAGACTTTTTACATTAGGGAATTCATTTATAAAACGTTCGTAATAATTGACACCCTGTTGCACTCTTGTTTGTTGTAAAATAATCTCACTAATCCAAATTTTATATGGGTCTTTTTCTCCTTTCCATGGCATTTGCCTGGTATTTTTAGTATTATCCCAGGTTATTAAAGAAGTAGAAAAAAGTTTTCCATGTTTCATCGAAATGCGATGATAGTTATTAAATTTCATTTTTAGGAATTCCAGTGAAAAACTACGTAAAACTTGCGATGGTAACTTTGGGTGTTACTAAGATAAAAGGTAAATTTTAAATTAATAACCGCTTTACTAGTAATGGCTTTTATCGTTAAAATCCGGGCTTTGTTTTATTAACTGAGCAAAAGTTAATTCATAAACAATGTCAGTAAATAAATAAATATGCAATTTCCCAAATAATATTTTGGATAGCAGGTTAATTTAAATAACGCCCGCATTTTGCCTTTCCATGTGCCGCTTCATAAGGAGTAATGCCTCTTGCGCAGGAAATGAATATTATAGATAAAAGAATGGCCACGAGATATGTCTTTTTCATTTTTCAAGAAATGGTGAAGTAAATTTCTTCTCTCGATGGTTTTCAGGGTTTTAGTTTTCAACAAAATATATAAAAAAACCGGAAAACAAAAGCTTTCCGGTTATTTTTTTAAAAAAATTGTAATAATTTATTTAATTCTTTTTTCTTTTATCCTTGCACTCTTTCCGCTTCTATCTCTAAGAAAATACAATTTAGAACGGCGCACTTTACCTACTTTATGCAACTTAATACTTTCAATGTTGGGAGAAAACATGGGAAACAATCTTTCTACTCCGATTCCATCGCTTATTTTGCGTACGGTAAAGGTGGCGGTACCGCCGTCGCCCTGTCGTTTCACCACATCTCCTTTAAAACTTTGGATTCTTTCTTTATTTCCTTCCTGTATTCTATAATTTACAGTAATATTATCACCCGCTTTAAACTTGGGCAATTCTTTTTTTATTGTCAACTGATCGTGAACAAATGCAACAGCATTCATGGCTTTAAATTTTAGGATTGCAAATGTAAGGCAATTTTGATTAATTCCTGTATTGTTTTATTATTGCGCTGAAATTTATCGGAGGATGAATAATTAATCAATAAGCAATAAGCAATGGGCAATCTTCAAAAGAATTCTCATAGTCAGTAAAGCAACAAATAAACAAGAATCCTACCGATAGCGGGATAACCAATAAATAAATAAACCAACGATACTACCTCGCAACATTTACTGCTCTTTTTTCCCTGATAACAGTAACTTTTATTTGGCCCGGATATACCATTTCTGATTGTATTTTTTGGGCTATCTCAAAACTTAATTTATCACTCTCACCATCACTCACTTTTTCAGATTCTACAATAACCCTTAATTCCCGGCCAGCCTGGATGGCATAGGCTTTTTCTACTCCCTGATAAGCTAGGGCGAGATTCTCCAGATCTTTAATACGTTGAAGGTATTGCTGCATAATTTCGCGGCGAGCACCAGGTCTGGCTCCACTCATAGAATCGCATGCCTGAACTATGGGAGAAATTACATATTGCATTTCTACCTCATCGTGGTGGGCACCAATAGCATTGCACACTGCAGGATTTTCACCATATTTTTCAGCTAATTTCATCCCCAAAAGCGCATGGCTTAATTCAGTTTCTTCATCAGGAACTTTACCTATATCATGTAGTAAGCCTGCACGTTTAGCTAATTTAGCATTCATGCCTAACTCTGAAGCCATTATTCCGCATAGATTAGCAACTTCTCTGCTATGCATTAATAAATTTTGACCATAGGAGGAACGAAAACGCATTTTGCCTACAATTCTTATCAATTCTTTATGAAGCCCATGAATTCCTAATTCGATCACTGTCCTTTCTCCAATTTCTATAATTTGATCTTCAATTTGTTTCCTTGTTTTTTCAACTACTTCTTCGATACGGGCAGGATGTATGCGGCCATCAGCTACTAATCTTTGTAAAGAAAGCCGTGCAATTTCCCTGCGAAGCGGATCAAAACAGGAAAGAATAATTGCCTCCGGTGTGTCATCCACTATGAGATCAACGCCGGTAGCTGCTTCAATGGCACGGATATTTCTTCCTTCCCTCCCAATGATTGAGCCTTTTATTTCATCACTTTCGAGATTAAAGACGGTAATTGAGTTCTCTATTGCCTGTTCGGCTGCAGTACGTTGAATTGTTTGAATAATTATTTTACGTGCTTCTTTATTAGCGCGCAATTTAGCATCATCTACAATCTCCTGTTGTATGCTTAACGCCTGCGAATTAGCCTCATTTTTTAAGGTTTCAATTAGCTGCGCCTTGGCTTCATCTGCCGTAAGACCAGATACTTTTTCAAGTCTTTTGATATGCTCTTCCTGGTGTTTTTCAAGCTCAGTCCTTTTTATATTTACTACTTCGATCTGGCGATTCAGATTTTGCTTTATCGCTTCATTTTCTTTGATAATACGCTCTACGCTTTGATCTTTTTGATTGATAGCCTGTTCTTTTTGTTTGATTCTATTTTCAGAATCCACCAACTTTTGATTTCGCTGTAAAGCTGCTTTATCATGTTCTGACTTTAATTGCACAAAATGTTCCTTTGCTTCCAGCTGTTTTTCTTTTTTAATTGTTTCAGCTTTTGCCTGGGCATCGGAAATAATTTGTTGAGCTTGTTGTTCTGCAGTTTCTAAGAGTTGTTTTGTATTTTTTGCAAATAATATTTTACCCAGTATGATGCCTGCAATTATTGCTACGGCACCCACTATTATGGGAATAAATTGTTCCATTGTTTTTTAATGATTTAATTCGGTTCATAATCTATAGTCCACTTTTAACATAACAGTATTGTTTAATACAAACTGATAATATACGAAGATAATAAAATTGTATAGAAATGTATTGATTATAAAGAAATTAATCAATGAAAAGAAATTACTGGCAACCAGACAAAAATCTTTATTTATTCCAGAATAATTTATTGAATAAATTTAAAAATAATATACATGGCAATAATAAGTGTAAACCAGAAAACAAAAGACCATAAAATAATGGTTCCTTCTATTTTTGAAACTCTTTTTACCAGTTTTTTTTCAAGATTAGCATAATCCTCTTTAGTTGGAAAATTATTTTTTAGCTCATTGCGCCAGCGGTCTATTTCCTGTTTGGTTTCATCTCCTTTTGCAGTTACATTTTTATTGATTTCACTATCAATATATTCCATTATTTCATCCGCCTCTTTTTCTCCGAGACGGCGCACTAAAAAATTTCTAATTTCCGAGGTAGAAATGGGGGAAGAATTATCCATAAAAATCTATTTTAATTTACGGTCTGTACTTCTTAATAATAATAGAGGCATTGTGCCCCCCAAAGCCGAAAGTGTTACTTAAAGCCGCATTTACTTCCCTTTCCTGCGCTTTGTTAAATGTGAAATTTAACTTTGGGTCAAATGCGGGATCATCAGTGAAATGATTGATTGTTGGCGGCACAATATTTTTTGTAAGAGCCAGTATGCAGGCAAGCGCTTCAACTACACCTGCTGCGCCGAGACAATGGCCGGTCATAGATTTTGTAGAACTTATATTCAAATGATGTGCACTTTCCCCAAAAACGTCTAAAATTGCTTTTGTTTCTGCAATGTCGCCTAAAGGTGTGGAAGTTCCATGTACATTAATGTAATCAATATCTTCAGGTTTCATTCCTGCTTCTTTGAGCGCGGCATGCATTACATTTTTTGCACCAAGCCCTTCAGGATGCGGCGCCGTAATGTGATAGGCATCAGCCGATGCTCCTCCCCCTGCGATTTCACAATATATTTTAGCACCTCTTGCTTTGGCATGTTCTAGTCCTTCAAGAACCAATACTCCAGCACCTTCGCCCATTACAAAACCATCCCTATCTTTATCAAAAGGACGGGAGGCAGTTTTGGGGTCATCATTACGCTCACTCAGGGCTTTCATGGCATTAAATCCACCAACTCCGGATTCAGAAATTACCGCCTCACTTCCACCGGTTAGAATGATATCAGCTTTGCCCAAACGAATATTATCATAAGCATCTATAATTGCATTGGTACTGCTTGCACAAGCGCTTACCACAGCAAAATTAGGGCCTCTAAATCCGTAACGGATAGATATTTGGCCTGCGCCAATATCCAAAATCATTTTTGGTATAAAGAATGGATTAAACCTTGGTGTACCATCTCCGCGGGCAAATTCCATTACATCGTCCTGAAAAGTAGTGATACCGCCAATGCCGCTGCCAAAAATTACTCCCACCCGGTCGGGGTTTACGTTATCTTTAGTAATACCGGCATCTTTGACAGCTTCATCGCTAGCTATTAAAGCAAACTGTGCAAACCTATCAAGCTTTCGAGCTTCCTTTTTACCAAGATATTCGATAGGATCAAAATCTTTAACCTCGCAGGCAAACCTGGTTTTAAATTTCGTGCAATCAAATTGTTGAATATAATCAGCGCCAGAAACGCCATTAGTCAAACCTTCCCAATATTCTGGAACAGTTTTACCTAATGGCGTTATGGCACCCAATCCGGTTACTACTACTCGTTTTAATTCCATAAACTTACCTGCAAAGTTAAATAAGAAAATTACTTAGCATGTTCCTCAAGGTATGCTACCGCCTGCCCCACAGTTGTGATGGTTTCGGCTTGTTCATCTGGAATAGAAATGTTGAATTCCTTTTCAAATTCCATAATTAATTCTACGGTGTCAAGGCTATCGGCACCTAAATCGTTAGTGAATGAAGCTTCCGGTGTTACTTCCGCTTCGTCAACTCCTAACTTGTCAACAATGATTTTTTTAACTCTTGTTGCAACGTCTTGCATGATTGTAAGGTTTAGTTAATATGGGCACAAAAATATACTTTTTGTGATAAAAAAAAATAATAACTATTTTGAAGGTAATTCCACAATACCGGATTAGTGATAATCCATAATAAATTAGGATTGTTTTCGCTTAATAATTTAAAAAAATTACTTATATATTTTCTTCCAATCAAGTAAGCAATTCTTAAAAATGCTTTTCGATTTAGTTTCAATCGCTTATAAATGAATGTATATTTCTTGTTATTTTTTTTTACAAATAATAAATGAAATATAAAACCTGTATATTTATTCTACTATTACTATAAATTTCCATATTTTAAATATGCCCATTAAACAAATAGATCACGGAAGCAAAGAATATGAACAAATGATAAAATTACGTAACGATATTTTACGTAAACCCCTGCATTTATCTTTTGAGAAAAATGAACTGGACCGGGAAAAAAACGATATACTTATAGGGGCTTTTGAGGAAGATAAGATGTTGGGCTGTTGCCTTTTGAGGAGAATGGATAATGATTGCGTAAGGCTTCGCCAAATGGCTGTTCAAAATAATTTGCAAGGAAAAGGCATAGGCGCCAGCTTAATGAATTTTGCAGAAAATATTGCGCGCGACAAAGGCTACAAAAAAATGATCATGCATGCCCGAAAAACGGCTATAGGTTTTTATGAAAAATTAGGATATTCCATTGTTGGCAAAGAATTCACGGAAGTATCTATTCCTCATTTTGTAATGGAAAAAAAATTGCGCTATTCATAAAAAGTATAACAAATAAAACAGGGATTTCTTAATTAGTAATTGAAATCTGGGAGGCTAACCTACCCAAATGCCAGGATTTCATACATAACCTACAAGCTTATACGAAACTTTATTTTACAGTAAAATAACAAATAAACAGGATTCATAATCTTGTAATCAAAACGCCTTTCAATTATTTCTGAGAAGACTACGTTTTTAAATTAAACATTTGCCGGGATGCCTTCTTTGCCGGAAACCATGATGCAGCAAAGGCAATAATAAGTGATGTAAATATTACAAGAATAAAATCAGTAATTACTAATTTCACCGGGAAATAATCAATTAAAAAAGAATTTCCAACAAGTTTAATAAGATGATATTTCATTTGAAGAAAACAAATGATCAGTGCTAAAATAATTCCGGTTGTCGCCCCCACCACAGCAAGTAGAATCCCTTCGCTTAAAAATATTTTTTTGATTAATGATTTGTCTGCTCCTAAAGACTGTAATACACTGATGTCTTTTCTTTTTTCCAACACAAGCATTGTCAAAGCACCCACCATATTGAAAGCTGCGATTATGAGAATTAAGGTAAGCACTGCATATATAAACCATTTTTCAAGTCGCATGGAATTATAGAGGCTGGTATTTTGCTGGTATTTGGTCAATACTTTATACTTATCTCCTAATTTATTTTGAAGTTTTTCAGTAAATTCTTCAGACTTTCCAGGATTTACTAATGAAATTTCCAGTGCGCTATATTCATCAGGTTTATAGTTCATTTGTTGCTTCATGAAAGCAAGATTGGTAATTACATATTTGTCGTCAAAATCCTGCTGAATGGCAAAACTTCCTGAGGTGGTGGCATTTCCTTCGCTCAACGCCGCAAGCGGATTGGGATTATCAGAATAGGTTTTTTTGGGAAGAAAAACAGTAACGGGGAAAAGATTTCTGTCTGCTTCAACGCCAAGTGCGCTTTCAATTCCGGCACCCAAAATCAATTTGGGATTATCAATAGTTCCCACATTATAAACTCCATGATACATTTTTTGCGGTACCCCCGAAACTTTGTAATAATTACTATCAACCCCTTTTAGCAACACTACTGTTTGCTGATCTCCATTTTGTAATAAAGCTTTTTCTTCTACATCAAGGGAGGTGCCTTTAATGCCTGAAATATTATGGATTGAATCGAGTTGCGCCTGGGTAAGTATAAAAGTTTTCCCTTTAGCAGGAACTACTTTTACATCAGCATAAAAATTGGAATACAACGATTTTACCAGGTCTTCAAACCCATTGAAAACACTCAACACCAATACCTGGCATAATGTAGAAAAAGCAATAACGCCTGCTGTTACCCACGAAATAATATTTATAGCATTCGTGCTTTTTTTTGCTTTGAAATATCTCCAGGCGAATTTTAAATACAAGTTAATTGGTTAATGGGTTAATGAGTCTAAGATTAAGATTTAGGATCCGATTGCTGGTGGCCGGAATCTTCCTTCTTGATATCATCCAGCAATTTTTCTATCTTAAAAACATAATCAAGGGTATCGTCGAGATAAAAAGTAAGTTGAGGGATACTGCGCAATTGATGTCTCATTCTTTTGCCCAATTCACCGCGAATTTCACTACTGTGTCCTTTAAATTTTTCCAAAGCTGCATCGACATCTTTCACCTGAAAAAAGCTTAAATAAATTCTTGCTTCAAAAAGATCCGGTGTTATTTTTACTGATGAAATGGAAATCATCCCGCCCTCAATCATATTAAGCCCCATCTTCAAAAATATTTCGTTGAGCTCTTTGGCTATTTCAATGGCAACCTGCTTTTGTCTTTTACCTTCTGTCATTTTATATAATTATGGTTACTTGTAAAATTAGTTACTTTGCCGCTATTTCAATTATAATAAGCATTCAAATATATAAATGAAGAGTTTACGGACTATTTTTCGATATGTGGGTAAATACCCGAAATTGATATTTACCTATTTCGGGTTTAATATTCTATCCAATTTATTTGCAGTGGTTTCATTAGGACTTTTAAGTCCTTTTTTATTGCTCATTTTCAAAAAGCAAAAAATACTGGGAGCCGCTGTGGAAAGTAATAGTTTTTTTTCAAAAATTAATCCTGTAAACCAACTTAAAATCTGGCTATACCACGTGGTTCAATTGCCTGGAGGAGAAGTGAAAGCGCTTGGCGTTATTTGTATTTTAATTTTGAGCTTTATTATCTTAAAAAATATTTTTTTATATCTCTCCATTTACATACTTACGCCTATCCGCAACTTGATTGTAAACGATATGCGCACTAGTATGTTTAAAAAAATACTGGTACTGCCGATTGGCTATTTTAATGATCAGAAAAAAGGCGACATTATGAGCCGCCTCACTAATGATCTGAACGATGTGGAAACCTCCTCAGTAAATTTATTGGAATCCCTTTTCAGGGAACCGGTTACAATCATATTGTTTCTTGCTTACATGGTTTATTTAAGTCCGCAATTGACATTATTTCTGATATTATTATTGCCGGTTGCCGGATTTATTATCGGACGCATCGGGCGATCTTTAAAAAAGCAAAGTACCATGCTCCAGGAAAAGCTGGGCGCCATTCTTTCTACCATCGAAGAAACCCTTAGCGGAATAAGAGTGATAAAGGCTTTTAATGCTGAAAAAAAACAATTCAAAAAATTTGATACTCAAAATAATGAATTGCTCGTCATCAAAAATAAAGCCATTAGGAAAAGAGATTCTGCTTCGCCGGTGAGTGAAGTGTTAGGCATTACAGCAATTGTTTGTGTACTCTGGTACGGTGGCCGCCTGGTTTTGAATAATACTTTTCTAGATCCAGGTGATTTTTTTACTTACATTTTAATTTTTTCGCAGGTAATACAACCTTTGAAAAACTTATCTGCAGCATCCTACAATATCAGGAAAGGCGCCGCTAGTGTAGAGCGCATTGAGCAACTGATAAATGAAGATGTCGTTATCAAAGAAATTGCAAATCCTGTAATTTTAGAATCGTTTAAAGATTGCATCGAATTTAAAAATGTTTCTTTTTCATATCAGGAAAAAATAATTCTTCATGATATTAATCTGAAAATAGAAAAAGGAAAAACTATTGCAATTGTGGGTTCCTCCGGCGCCGGAAAAAGTACTTTAGTTGATTTGATTCCACGTTTTCATGATACGACAAAAGGAGAATTGCTGATAGATGGAATTGATATAAAAAATTATTCTTTGATATCATTGCGAAATCAAATGGGAATAGTGACACAGGAACCTATTTTATTTAATGACACGATTGCCAATAATATTTCTCTTGGAATGGATAATGCAACAGAGGAACAAATTATCAATGCTGCCAAAATTGCCAATGCACATAATTTTATTTTGCAAAAAGAAGATGGCTACAATACAACAATCGGTGAGCGTGGAAATAAATTGAGTGGCGGTGAAAAACAAAGAGTAACTATTGCAAGAGCAGTTTTAAAAAATCCACCAATATTAATTTTGGACGAGGCTACTTCGTCATTGGATACTGAAAGCGAAAAACTCGTACAGGATGCTATCAATAACCTGATGAGTAATCGTACAAGTATTGTAATTGCGCATCGGTTGAGTACCATTCGTAATGCTGATGAAATTATTGTTTTGCAAAAAGGAAAAATCGTAGAGCGTGGCACACACATGAGTTTGATGGCGCTGGATGGATTTTACAGAAGATTAGTAACTATGCAGGCGGTTAAGTAATTTATTCGATTATTGGATTACTAAATTATCAGATTATTAGATGCAGTAAACAAACTTTTATTAAGGATTCCTGTTTTTTTTATTCATCTGGATATTAGAATCTGTATATGAAAATACTAACGAAATAATTTCACCGAAATCGCATCGGCAAACAATTTTCCTTCATCAGTAAGAATAATTTTATCTCCTTTAGCAATAATTTTATCTTTTGCTACTTCATTTGCCAAAATATTTTCAATTCTCTTTCTTTCATCTTTTGAAAAATTGTTTTCTATAAATTGTAAATCCATTCCTTCCATCGTTCGCAGCGAAGTCATTATATATTCTTCTAACTGTTGATTTTTAGTGAGTATTTCTTTTTCAAAAGGAATATTATTTTGCTGGATAGATTGAATGTAAATAGTATTATTTGCTTTATTCCACATGCGCTCTTTTCCATTATAAGAATGCGCTGAAGGACCAATGCCAATATATTTTTTACCCTGCCAATAACTGCTGTTGTGCCTGCTTCTGAAACCGGGTTTGGCAAAATTAGAAATTTCATAATGTTCATAACCCTCGCTGCGCATCATTTTCATTAGTATCAAATATTGCCCGGCCTGCATGTCTGCATTCACGTCTTCTTTCTTTTTTAATGCGATCATTTTTTGCAAAGCTGTTTTTGGTTCTACAGTTAATGCATAACATGCGATATGCGGCACCTTCATATTGATTGCTTTTTGTACATTTTCTTTCCATTCATCATTGCTAAGATTAGGCGTGCCGAAAATAAGATCAATGGAGAAATTATTGAACCCCGCTTCTCTTGCAAGATGGATACAATCCAAAGACTGCTCTGCATTGTGCACCCTGTTCATCCATTTCAAATCTCTATCTATAAAAGATTGAATGCCGATACTTAAGCGGTTAACGCCGGCATTTTTCCATGCATTTAATTTTTCAAGAGTAATATCATCAGGGTTTGCTTCTAAGGTAATTTCGGATGCATTGCTTATTTTATAATTCTTTTTCAGAGATGAAAGAATTTGATTTATTTCATACTGAGAAAGAAGGCTGGGAGTACCACCGCCAAAATAAATAGTTTCTATCGCCTCGTTTTGTGAAGAAAGTATGGCAATTTCATTTTCCGGACTTTTACTTCTTATTTCAATTTCTTTAATTAAACTACTCACCAGCTCTTTTTTTGAATCAAGAGAAGTGGAAAAATGAAAATTGCAATAATAACAGGCTCTTTTGCAAAAAGGAATATGGATATAGATACCTGCCAAGTAATAATATTTAAAAAAATCAGTTTTATCAATAAAGATGTGGATTCAGAATTTCAATTTAGATTTGAGCGGTAAAAATGAAAACCACGATTACAAAATATCTAAGCAACTTTTTTTTGCTTATTTTTTTAATATCCGGGAATGCTTTTTGTCAAAAAAAATATGAAGTTCAGTATATTCTATCCGGCAAAGATACTTTGTATAAAATACAGCAATTTAATTTAAAAACGATATTTGAAACCAAATCTGCCGCACAACTTTATATAAGTAAATTGCCCGGAACTATTTTAAGTAAAGGGTTTTTAGGCGTATCCGTAGATTCTGCGTTTTATGATTCTTTGTTTGCTAAAGTAAAAATTTTTCTTGGCGAAAAATATAAATGGATAGAGCTTTCTGCCGATAGTGTTGACCCGGGAGTATTGGACTACATTGGCTGGAATGAAAAACAATTTGACCATAAAATAATTGATTTCACCCGTTTGCGCGCCGACCAGGAAAAGATCATAGAATATTATGAAGATTCAGGTTTCCCGTTCGTAGAGGTTTCATTAAAAAATATTGAAATAAACAATGACAGTATCAAGGCGCAATTAAATGTAAAAAAGGGACCGCTTTATCATATTGACAGCATCAGGGTATATGGGAAAGTAAAAATTAAAAATTTATTCCTGCAACATTATTTGGGAATCTATAATGGAAGTGTTTACGACGTCCAGAAACTGAAAGAGGTAAGCAAACTATTAAAGGATCTTCCTTTTTTACAGGAACAGCAATCCTGGGATGTAACCATGTATGGTACTGGTTCTACTCTTAATTTATATCTACAATCCAAACGGAGCAGCCAGATAAATGCACTCGTAGGTTTTGAACCGGGCAATACCATAACAGGAAAGGCTCTGGTTACCGCCGACGTTCATCTTGATTTGAAAAACACTTTGGGTAATGGCGAAGGCATATTAGTAAACTGGCAACAATTGCAGGCGCAGTCGCCCAGGTTAAATCTCGGATATACTCATCCTTATATTTATAATTCCAATTTTGGATTTGATTTTTCATTTGATCTTTTGAAAAGCGATTCTACTTATCTCCAGCTTAATGGCATTTTGGGCCTGGATTATATTATTTCACCATCCAAAACTCTTAAAATATTTTATCAAAACCAGCAGAGCTATTTACTTTCAGGTGGAATAGACACCCTTCAAATTATTGCTACCAAAACGCTACCTTCTTATATTGATGTAGGTTCAGGAAACCTGGGTATTGGTTATCATTTTATAAATACGAATTACAGATTGAATCCAAGAAAGGGAAATGAGTTGGACATTACCGCGACAGGGGGCATAAAAAAAACGGAAAAAAACAGTGAAATTGTTAATCTTAAAGACCCTTCAGATTCTGCCTTTAATTTTAATTCATTGTATGATTCCATTAAATTAAAAACTTACCAGTTTAAAATAATTGCATCTGGAGCGCATTATTTCCCAATTGGCAAAAGCAGTACTTTTAAAACTGCTTTGAGTGTGGGTATTATTGAAAGCCCGCAAACTTTTCAAAATGAATTATTCAGGATAGGGGGATATCAATTACTTCGCGGTTTTGATGAAGAAAGTATTTATGCCAACAGATACGAGGTATTCACAGCCGAATACAGGTACCTTGTGGGTATTAATTCCTATTTCTTTGGATTTTCTGATGTTGGGTTTACCAAAACAAAATTTCTGGATACTGATTATTCCAATTCATTTATAAGCGGAGGTATTGGGTTAGCTTTTGAAACTAAATTTGGATTACTAAATTTGAATTATGCTGTGGGCAAAAGAAATGGGGTAAGTTTTAACCTTAGAAGTGCTTCCAAGATTTCTTTTGGGTATATCAACTATTTTTGACGAAATGAAAATGAAAATCTTATTATATTTTATTATTAGCACACTAATTACTTTTTACAATACCTCATTGTATGCGCAGAATATAAATGATAGCTCATTATCAAAAAAACCGGATACCGGAAAAATAGTTGTTGAAAAAAAAATCACGGATACAGTAAAAGCACAAAAAAGCGCGAAAGCTATTTTAGTAAACGATACTCTACACAAAAAGAAAATTAATAATATAGCCGCCAAAAAAATAGCCTTAGAAAATTTTGCAAAGAAAGATAGTTTGGGTGAAAACAGTAATATAGACACAACGTCAATTTCAACCATACTTCCCATACAACCAGGTCATTTTGATATTAACAATCTGCTTTTAAAGAACAGGTTTATTAACGTGAAAGATGCTCCTGTCTTCTTTATTGAAGATGCGCGGCATTCTCAGGGAAAAGAATTTTTATTTTATTCTTTATGTATTATTGTTTTAATTCTGGGGCTTTTCAAAACATCTTATGACGGATACTTCAAAAATTTATTCAAGGTTTATTTTAATACATCCTTGCGGCAAACACAACTTGCCGATCAGCTTTTGCAAGCCAAGTTGCCTTCATTTATTTTAAATATTTTTTTTGCGCTTTCTGTGGGAATGTATATCTGGCTGCTTTTTAGTTTATATCATCCTCCTCGTTTGATCAATAACAAATTATTATTACCTTTTTGTATCATTTGTGTGGCATTGCTTTATTTTATAAAATTCTGCCTTCTTAAATTTATGGGATGGGTTGCAGATATAAGTCAAACGACAGATAATTATATTTTTGCTATCTTCCTGGTTAATAAAATTACCGGCATTTTATTGATCCCCATCGTCATTTTACTCGCATTTTTAAAAAGGGAATGGGCGCCAATAGTAGCCTATATTTCCTTTATGGTTTTGGCATTGTTTTTTTTATCAAGATATGTTAAAAGCTATGTTGCTATTGAGAAAAAAATGCCATTAAACCCTTTTCACTTTATTATTTATATAGCAGGAGGCGAGATCATTCCGTTGCTTATTATTTATAAAGTAGCCATTGATTATTTAATATGATAAAATTTAATACAATGTGCAAGAATGCAGACGGTTAAAGCACAAGTAAACTTTATGGGGTTTTTACCAATTTATCTTTAAAAAAACTTAGCTTTGCATCATTCTGCAGATTTCTACAATGGACATACACACTGAATTTAAAGAAGCAAAAACAGTAAAGGAAATTCAAAACGTCCTAATTACTCAGGCTAAACCGGAAAATGAAAAGTCTCCCTATTTTGAGATGGCGAAAAAGTATAAGATCAATCTTAGTTTTGTGCCATTCATAAGAGTAGAGCCTATTCCATCTAAGGAATTCAGGAAACAAAAAATTGACATCCCTTCTTACACCGCTGTAATTTTTAATAGCCGAAACGCAATTGATCATTTTTTCAGGACGTGTGAAGAAATGAGAATAACAGTCTCACAGGATGTAAAATATTTCTGCATTACAGAATCAGTAGCGCTTTATCTGCAAAAGTTTATTCTTTATCGCAAACGAAAAGTATTTTACAGCAGTGATGGTACCAATAAAAATCTTTTTGAGGTAATCAATAAATACAAAGAGCAGGAAAGATTTTTATACCCTTGCTCTCATTCATTCGACAGCGAAATCACCAACTGGCTTATTTCAAATAATTGCGATTACGCTATACCGGTACTTTACGAAATTATCTCAAATGATGTAAGAGAAATTATTGAAAAGCATCATTATGAGATCATTTGTTTCTTTACTCCGCTCGGGGTTAGAAGTTTTACAGAAAATTGTCCTCACTTCAATCAAAACGGAACCTTGATAGGCGCCTTTGGCGATAATACCCGTAAGGCAGTAATATCTGCCGGCCTTAATCCGGATATTATTGCACCACAACCAAAAGCACAAAGCATGGTCGCAGCATTGGAAAACTATTTATCTGGATTGAAGAAAAAATAAGGTCAGAAAATTTGATAAAAATACCGATGTTAATGTCTCTTTAACCGGATTTACGGGATCACAATTCTTAATTCAGAAGCTTTTTTAAGGATGATTATTAATCCCTTTCTAATTAAACCATTTTCCCCGATTCAGATGTAAATTGCATATCCTTTATGCCTTTTCAGCTCAATTCACAATATCAACCCGCTGGCGATCAACCTCAAGCTATTGAACAACTTACCAAAGGTGTTTTGACGGGTGAAAAATATCAAACTTTATTGGGGGTAACAGGCAGTGGCAAAACATTTACCATGGCCAATGTGATCCAAAATGTGCAAAGGCCCACACTCGTACTTACTCATAATAAAACGCTTGTAGCCCAGTTATATGGGGAGTTCCGGCAATTTTTTCCTGATAATTCTGTCGGCTATTTTGTTTCTTATTACGATTATTATCAGCCTGAAGCGTACATGCCGGTGAGCGATACTTACATTGAAAAAGATTTAAGCATCAACGAAGAATTGGATAAATTAAGGCTGGCTGCCACATCTCAATTACTTACCGGGCGCAGAGACATTATTGTGGTCGCCAGCGTAAGCTGTATTTATGGTATAGGTAATCCAAAAGATTTTGCTGAAGGCGTTGTTCGGATTGAGGAAGGACAGGTTATCAGCCGCCAGGGATTTTTACATTCGTTGGTAAATAGCTTGTATTCAAGAACTCAGGGTGATTTTGCAAGAGGGACTTTCCGGGTAAAAGGCGATACCGTTGACATTAATCTTCCATACATGGACAATGGTTACCGCATCACTTTTTTTGGCGATGAAATCGAAAGCATTGAAACGCTTGAATTAAGTTCAGGAAAAAGAATTGCCAAAGTAACCGAGGCTGCTATTTTCCCCGCTAATTTATACATCGCGCCAAAAGATAAATTGCAACAGATATTATATGAAATTCAGGACGAAGCCGCGCGACAAACTGATTATTTTAAAGAAATTGGAAAATATATTGAAGCACAGAGAATTTCTGAAAGAGTGAATTATGATGTAGAGATGATTCGTGAGTTAGGCTATTGCAATGGCGTTGAAAATTATTCAAGATTTTTTGACAGAAGGGAACCGGGAACGCGACCTTTTTGTTTGCTTGATTATTTTCCCAATGACTTTTTATGCATCATAGATGAAAGTCATCAAACCATCCCGCAGGTAAGTGGCATGTACGGCGGCGACCGTTCACGAAAATTGGTTTTGGTGGATTATGGTTTTCGTTTGCCATCAGCGTTGGATAATCGTCCGTTGAATTTTAATGAATTTGAAAGTATGCTCAATCAAACCATATTTGTAAGTGCTACGCCCGGAGATTTTGAATTGGAAAAAACCGGGGGTATCGTAGTAGAACAGGTGGTGAGGCCAACAGGCTTATTAGATCCACCGATAGAAATTCGCCCTTCCATTAACCAGATTGATGATTTATTGGATGAAATTGATAAAAGAATAACTAAAGGAGATCGGGTGCTGGTAACCACTTTGACCAAGCGTATGTCCGAAGAAATGGATAAATATTTACAACGTATCAATATCAAATCAAAATACATTCACAGTGAAGTACACACATTGGACAGGATAGAAATTCTGCGGCAATTGCGGTTGGGAGAAATTGATGTATTGGTTGGCGTCAATCTTTTGCGCGAAGGATTGGATCTTCCTGAGGTTTCTCTCGTAGCGATTCTGGATGCTGATAAAGAAGGTTTTTTGCGCAATGAAAGATCGCTCACACAAACTGCGGGTAGGGCTGCCCGTAATGTTGATGGTCTCGTAATTTTTTATGCAGATAAAATTACTGAGAGTATGCAAAAAACCATTGATGAAACTACACGCCGGAGAGAAAAACAAATTGCTTACAACATAGAACATAACATAACTCCAACGACAATTAAAAAATCCATTGAGCAGATCATGGGACAAACTTCAGTGCTGGATATAAAAGGAACTACCAAATCTCCTTATGCGATTGATGATAGTTTGAACACCATAGCTGCAGAGGACCAGGTAGAATACAAAACCATTCCACAAATAGAAAAAGGAATTGCACAAATAAAACGGATGATGGAAAAGGCCGCGAAGGACATGGATTTTATGGAAGCGGCAAGATTACGTGATGAAATGTTCAGGATGCAGGGAGAGTTGAAAGAGATGAAGGGATAGTCTACAAATCTTTCATAAAACTTAGTTTACTGTATTGCAATAAAGAAATTTCAGAGAAAATATTAAGAATAAGAAAAGTTTAGAAAAAGTAAAACGGACTCCGAAGCAGTTAGTTTTAAAAAAAAGTACTTTCTAAATACAATCTGTCAGGATCAAAATCAATTTCGTCATTCCATACAACCGTACCATTTTGGACTTTTGCTTTGCTACAAAAAGATTCATTTTTCAACTCCTGATAAACAGGGTATTTCAAGTACGGTTTTAAATTAATTTTTTTTACTTCTCCGTTTGTAAAAGTAACAATGAGATTATACGGACTTTTATAAATAATATTTTTTGCTTTTGGGTTCATTATTTTAAAGGGTCAATTTTAAAAATAGTATTACCAGCAACTGCTAATTGCCAGTTTGCCATTAAATCTTCCTTATGTATTTCAATCCAGGCCTGGATTAATTTTTCTTTATTTGATGGCAAAACCCCTTCCAACAAATATCCATCAGGCATGTAAAACTTTTACGTAAAATTAATATAATATTTTCCTAAAGGATATAAATATGTCGTAGAAAAAGCCATTTCCCAAAAAAAGTAAATTATGAAAAACCCGATAAGGATATGTATTTTTTTGGGAAGCGGGAAGATTGCGCGATGAAATGTTCAGAATGCAGGAAGAGTTGAAAGTAATGAAGGGATAGTCTTTCAGAAGGAAATACAAAAATAAAAATCCTCAATAAAAGTTGGTTTATTGTATCATTTATTATTTTGAAATGAACCCGCATCATCAACTTTTTGATAAACCACTCAACTTTTAATATGCCTATTTTTGTAACAACAAAACATTTATTTTTTTATAACTTTTTAGAACCAATGGCAAACGAAAACTTACAAAGATTCATTAACGCCCAGGAAAAGGCTTATTCAATTGCCTTATCAGAAATAATGAATGGCAAAAAACAAAGTCATTGGATGTGGTATATTTTCCCGCAGATAAAAGGATTGGGTTTTAGTGAAATCTCAAAATTTTATGCCATAAAAGACTTCAATGAAGCGGAAGAATTTCTAAACCACCCGGAATTAGGAAGCAGGTTTATTCAAATTTGTAATGAATTACTTCATCTTGAATCTAATGATGCAACTAAAATCTTCGGCAAACCTGACGACGTAAAACTTCGTTCTTCTATGACTTTATTTTCAGCTCTGCCAAATACTCATCCTGTTTTTCAAAGAGTTTTGAATAAATTTTTTGATGGGGAAAAAGATCCCAATACTTTGAAATTAATAGAAAGTGAATATTAAAAAGTTAGGATTAGGTAGAATAGTCGCAATCGTGCTTTGCTTTTAATTGCGCCGGGTTTCAACCCGGTGTTTAAAGAAATCTTTATTCGGCTTTAGCCTAAAACTCTTATAAGAATTTGGCTAAAGCCTGTCAATTCTTATAAATATTGTCCACATGCTAAAGCAAGTGGCAATTCATTTGAAAATCATATGCTTCTAAATTTAATTCCATAAAAGATTTGCTCTTAATCTACCTAATCCTATAAAAAGTAATTATTTATTGCTTTACTGTATTTTAAGAATGCGCCTGATAAATTTGGATTTTATTCCACGCGGTAAATAAACCGATGTAACAGCAGGCAAACGAATAAGTGTGATTTATCTTTAAAATCGTAAAGATTTACCTATAATTGGAGGTACTAAAATATTTTTCACTTCTGTTGAAAGCCAATTTTCCATGTTAAGGAATTGACTTTTTGAATTGTTGAGGATTTATATATTTTCAATTTTATAAATAACTCCTTTTTCTGTTTTGCCAACTACCAGATATCCCATTATAAATAATTGGTTATTTACATCTGCACTACATCCGCAAATAAAAAAAGATCCGGAAGGTTTATTTACTATTTTCAAAGGTTGCCTTATCCAATTGCCGCTGTCGCTTTTTTTAAGAGAAAACATGTTTCCGCTCCAATCAGCAAAAACATATTTATTTTTCAAGGATGCTATTTCATTACCATAATAAAAACTTCCCCCAATTACACAGATACCTACTTTGTGGGTATAAGTGTTTATTGGAGCAGTAAAAGAAGTTTGGGAATTCAAATTATTTTTTTCAAAACTACTGTCGCCTTCTCTGACCGGCCATCCATAGTCAGATCCCCTGGTAACGATATCAATTTCTTCTTCTCTATTCTCTCCCACATCGCCGCCAAATATCTGGTGATTTAGTGGATCGAAAGAAAATCGCCACAGCTTGCGAAATCCATAAGCCCAAATTTCAGGCCTGGCATCCTTTACTCCTACGAAAGGATTATCCGGGGGAATTGCATAAGGAGTTTTATTCACATCTATCCGAAGTAATTTCCCATCAAGATATTTCAGATTGTGTGCACGATAATGATAAGTTGAATCTCCGGCATTTTCGTCGCCGATAGAGATATACAAATAACCATCCGGGCCGAAAGCTATTTGAGAGCCATTATCCCGGGCTTTTGGTCCATTAAATTCAATGATACGATATTCCGATTTTAGATCTGCAATATCAGGATTGGTTTTGTCTGCCGTAAATTCGGAAACTACAAGTTGGGCATTAGCCTTATGAATTTTGGAAGGTGCATTATAGCAAACATAAAATTTTCTGTTCGTTGCATATTGCGGATCAAATGCGACGCTGAAGATTGTTCCTATAATAGGATTTTTTGTTGGCTTTCCTATTTTATCATAAATATTAAAAAAGGGCTTTGATAATAATGAATCATTTTTAAGAATCCATATCTTACCGCTATTATCAGTTATAAATTTTCTTTCGCTATTATTTTCCGGCTCATTTATTTCAAGAGGAATCTGCAAGCCGGCAACAATCAACTTGCATTTTACATAGATCGAATCATTAATTACAGCCATCTTTTTCGCAGCTATACTTTTTTTAGTAACCGTATTACATGACAAGAGAAAAAAAACAAAAAGAGAAGTAAAGAAACAAAAAGATACACATTTCATATATGCAGTTTTAACTAAAAGTAAGTGGAATTTATATTTTTATAAAAGTAAAGTCTTTTATGATAATTTGAATTTTAATTTACTATTTCTAATATCCTGGCAAGTCTCGCAAATTTTTAGGATGGGTTGATCAAATTTTTTTAAAGTCTCTTCTGTCTTTTGGCAATAAATTTCGCTGGCCAAAGATATAGGTTGTGTTTTTATCTTTTAGCCAGTCAATTAATTTAAATATTCCGATTACGTTAAAAATAACCCCAAGAGGAATTCCTATTAAGTAATCAGATGGGGTGATTAAATTTTCCGAATAAATAATGTAAAAGAAAAAATAAACACAAGGCGCAAAGAAAATCCAGCTTGTAATCATGCCGGCATTGTAAAACGTTTTACCTTTTATATTAAACAAAAAAGTATGCGCGATGAAATTACCCAATGAAACCATAATGGTTGCGATTCCCAACCAGATTGCTTTTTTACCAAAAAATGCCGCAAGAAAATAAAACAACCAGCCCACAATTACATTTATAAGTAATGCTGTATTGGTATTTAATGGATAGCGATCAGGAAGGTCACTTTTAAACATTACTCTATTCATCATTCCCGGAAAAGTCCCTGCAATACGATATTCTTCCAATTGATGAAAAAATAAAGAAGCTAAACTCAGCCACATTAAAATTTGATAATCCGTGAGAGACTTAAAATTTGTAAATACAAACACTAAAACTATAATAGATAATATTGCGCCTAAGTCGTACCAATGTTTTCTTAAGAAATTCATTTGATCACATAATAATAAAGAAAATTATTTTTTCAAAAACGCAGGTTTCGCTTTCAACACTTTTTTATAAACAGGACAGCTTGCAATATGCGCTCCGGGTAAATATCCTGTACTCATTAAAAATTCATTTACAATTTCTCCGCCGGTAAAACGGAAAGTTGTTTTGAATAATTTTACCCATTCTTCTTTAGTCTTAGGATGATTATTGTCGAGCCATTTTTTGAAAGACCCAAATTCTTTTTGAATTTTTAAAATCGTTATTGCATTCTCTATCGCTGCATTTATTTTAAGCCGGTTGCGGATTATTCCGGCGTCGTTCATTAATCTTTCAAAATCTTTCTCTTTAAAAGAAGCAACTTTTTTTATGTTGAAATTCCTGTAAGCCTTTTTAAAATTTTCTTGTTTGTTTAAAATAGTGGACCAGCTTAATCCTGCCTGGTTGATTTCGAGAATCAATCTTGCAAAAAGTTCATCATCATCGTCAATAGGAAAACCATAAAACTGATCGTGATAAATACGATGCAGATTTTCTGTATCCATTGCAGAGACTGCATCACAATAAGAGGTAGGTTTTTGCATAAAATATTTAAATAGAATAAGGATTCAAATTAAATAAAAAATGTTAAGCAGCGTTTATTTATATTTTTAAAAATAATGTTCTTGTAAGCAAGAGGCACAGTAAACAAACAATTTTGGTGTTTTCTTAATCAAGCAGCCATGTGAATGGTTTTATGGGATTGGATATTTCCAGGTAATTTATTTTATGGTTTAATCTAAATATTTTACCTTAAAAAGGATCTTTCTTATTAAAGTCTTTTGTTAGTTGTAAAAATGTCAAAATAGGAAAGGGTGAGGGTGAGATTCACATAATTTTGACTTAATACAGATGTATTAGGGCTTCCCTCCCTTCCCAATTGGAGTGCAGCCACCCATCCCAGGGCGCTTCGGAAAGAATTTCTGCCATAACCAATTGTAGCGCCAAAGTCTGTTAATTGCTCGCCGTTAACTTTTAAATATGAATTACCTCCATATAATCCCAATTGAAAAAATCCTTTTTCATAATCCTGGTTAAAATAATTTTTCAAGAGATTAGAACTTTGAAAACCTAAAGAAATACGACTACTGTTTACCAGTTGATAATTTTGACCGGAATAGTTCAAACTACCCCAGCTCTGGCTTTGGGCATTTACCGTGAAAGTATATTTATTATCTTTTATCAATGCTATTCCTGCATTAATACTCATTGGAAGGGTAAAATACCCATAAACGGGAGTACCAGCTTTTAAAACTGCGCCGGTACTACTATCAGTTAAATTGACAGTATATTCAGAGTGTAAAGCGGTTTGTGGCGTAAAAGTAATACCGTAAGTAGAAAGCCAATGTTTATTCAATTTCAATTTAGTAAGTAAAGAAAAATTAAAATAATAATTATGAAGAAAATTATTTTTAGTAGTAGTTAAAGTACCGGCTGAGCCTCCGCTTTCCAGGTTTTCAGATTGGGTTAATGAACCAAAAAGGATAGAAGAATTAATACCAAGTGAAGTATTTTTAGTAATACGGTAGCCATTGGACCAATAAACCTGGTTTATACCTCCCTGACCCTGGTAAGTTGCGGGAAGTCCTTGTGAAGTTCCTTGAATTACTTTATAGGAAGTAAAGTTATATGAGGAGGTGCTGAAAGGCATAAGACCGATACTGCTTCCCCAACGGCTTGTGATCTTTGCGGCGAGATTAAGCCTTCTCATTTGAAAATCACTTGTTTTGTTATCGGGTGGCAATACTCCACCACCTGTATATAATACCTGTTTATACCGTTCCGAAAGTTCAAATGAGAAAAAATGTGGAATAAGTGCGGTTAAAGAAGCGGAATTACTATTATTAACATACCGTGAATCAGACAAAGCTACACCGCTACTAGCCATACCTGTATAGCGATCAAAAGAATTATTCTCAATATCCCCAATACCCAAAATAGAATAGGGCGAGCTATTATTTTGCGAAAATGATGCAAGCGGCGTTCCCATCAACAGAAGCAAAAATGATAGCAACTTATTAGTAGAGAACATAGCAATTATTTTTTTATAGAGAAGATACATAGTAAACTTTTAATTGAGTCATATTCAGGGTGTTTTTAGAATCGCCGATTAGTACCCTGTTAAAGGTTAATGTAGGACTGGGGGGTATAAGCAATAAACCGTTTAAATTATTTTGAGTAATCGCTAATTGTGACTGAATATAAGAAGTTACATCATAAGTATATGCAGTTCCTTTACCATAAAGATTATCTATCACAAGGTTGCCATATTGGGCAGTACTCGCCCCGGTTGCAGGATTAAGGGTAGTAAGCGAAGGGCCCGGGGCATTATATTGGTCTGTGGGTGATACCATTAATTGCGACGGTAACCGGTAAAATGATGCAGAGTTATAAACAGGTTTTACCACCAATTGAGCACTTACAACTTTTACAAACCCAGGCAGATTTTGAATATTTAATATGTTAGGAAATCGAATCTTCGCCATTACTCCCGTGATATACTGACTGTATGCTGCGTTACCTGTTTGTCCTGAGAACAATTGTGGGTTAGCCGCGCTGATCGCCGCGATCGGAGTTCCGGACCTGTCAGTTGTTATATGATTAAAACTATAATTGGGATTAGTGATTTTAAAATCAAGATAAGCATCCGTTGTTACTGGTCCAGGCTCCAGGTAATGTAATCGCAAAATTGCACTATCATTGAATCCGAGTACGAGATTATTAGTCGAACTTCCGGTAAATGCCATTCCTTGAAAATAATTAAGAAATTGTTGAATATTTTGAATTTCAATTGCGTTGGAACTTATTTTGTCAAATAGATCCTGCCCAAAGGCTTGAGCCAATCTTATCGAAATAGTATCAGTAACGTTAGGGCTTACCGTAATTTGTTTAGTTCCTAAGGGTGTGGTACTGTATGCTCGGCTATCAATATTATAAGAAGCAACCTGCTGTTCCGAATACTGAAGAGGTTCTGTTAATTGATTAACAGAAACCGTATATGGAACTGTAGTATCCCCATAATAAGTTTTGTTTAGTTTGAGTATTACCTCTATGGAATCAAAAACGCAGCCGTTGGGGAAAGTAACAGCTGCGGGAAGGCCCACCTGCATATAGGATTCAGCACTTGTCTTTCCAAATTGAGGATCCGTATAATTGCCTGCAAAAAGTACCCCTGAATTGGATGTAGCAAATGAATCCACATAAATTGTTGATAATTCGAGGGTCGAAGAATCCACTAAAATGAGATTAGTGGTGGTGTTGTCTACGAATGGGCTATTAAAATTAATAGTATCTTTTTCACATGAGGCCAATCCCACAGATATTGTCAGAAGTAATAATATGACTGGTATAAAGTAGGCATAACTTTTCCTTTTATGCATTATCATCAATTGCATGTTTTATTAGTTAAGGGTAATATTACTATCCGGCGCTACTGTCATATTGTTAATATGGATTAGTACGTAATATTTCCATATTAAACCATTGTTTTACGGTAGGTATTACCAGATAGTAATTATTAGTACGATTAACCTATACGTACATTTAATTAGCATGTTCATACCAAATTTTAATAAGGTTGGTATATGAAAGACACCTTTATATACTTTTTAACTATTTGGCTTATAGTTTCACTTATACTTTCGGCAAAAATTGGAAAGTATGTATAAATTAAAAAGTGTATTATTGACCTCAATATGTATTGCAGGTTTATCAGTGGCATTATCAGTTGCTTTATCCTCTTGTCATACAACAACCACTAGTATATTAGGGGACTGGCAATTGCGTTCAGAATTTGAAGGTGTACCTCGTAGCGAAGCGGTATCTTTTGTAATAGGTGATTCTGCATATTTAGGTACCGGATTTGATGGTACTTACAGGCTTAATGATATTTGGCAATACAACCCTTCAATTAATTCCTGGAGGCAAAAAGCGGATTTTCCAGGAGCAGCGAGAAGTTCTGCAGTAGCATTTACAATCAATAATAAAGGATATATAGGTACAGGTTATGATGGAGTCAACCCTCTAGGTGATTTTTGGAAATATGATCCAACAACGAATTCATGGACAAGAGTAGCAGACTTTGGCGGCTCAGCCCGTTACGACGCGGTAGGTTTTGCTGTATTAAACAAAGGATATGTTTCTACCGGGTATGACGTCCTCGGTTACAAGAAAGATCTTTGGGAATATGACGATACTACTAATACCTGGACACAGGGAATAAGTATGGGAGGAACCAAGCGCTCAGGTGCTGTAGCTTTTGTCTATAACAATAAAGCATATATATGTACCGGTAATAACAACGGGCAAACTACCACAGTGAATGATCTTTGGATGTTTGATCCAACAGCTAACCCTAACTGGACAGCAAAAAGAGATATTACAAATGTAAGTTCAGAAACTTATGACGATGCTTATACAGATATTACACGTACCAACGCGGTAGCTTTTGTAATGGGTGCTTACGCATATTTAACTACAGGAAATAATGGTTCTGTAATGACAAGCACCTGGCAGTATGATATAGTAAATGATCTGTGGGCCTCAAAAACTGCCTATGAAGGAGTAGCACGGGAAGGTGCAGTAGGATTTTCAGTAAATGATAGTGGATATGTAACTACAGGAAGAGCCAGCAATACTCCTTACGATGATATTTACCAATTCTACCCTAATTTAGCTTACGTTGCAGGCGACTAAAATGAAAAAGAAAATAGCAGCAGGGCTTCTTTTTATAATTACAATTCTGGTAATGGGCGCCTGCAAGAGTGATACATCAGCTACTGATGCGGCGGCGATGAGAAAAAAAGGGATGGTGCCCATAAATGGAAGTACTTTTAAAACTGATAATGGATGGGGATATACCATTACTGTGGATAATAAAGTATTTATAAAACAACCAGAAATACCTGCAATAGAGGGAAATAAAGGGTTTGCCACCGAAGAAGATGCTGCTAAAGTGGCTCAATTGGTCGTTCATAAAATAGCAAAAAATGAAAGCCCCGCAGTAAGTAAAGAAGAATTGAAAAAATTGGGAATCATAAAATGAACAAATAAGTTGCTTTACTGTATTTGAATTGAAAATAACAGACAAAAAAAGTGGCGTGAAAATATTTCACGCCACTTTTTTTATGAGGATTGCTCTACAAGTTGAAAAAGAGAACTTCGATAACTTTCTCCGATTGGAATAAACTTTTGTCCGATAATTACTTCGTTTTTACTGATTACATCTATACTGGCCAACGAAACTACATACGAACGGTGTACCCGTACAAATTCTTCCTTTGGCAATTTACTTACAAAGGTTTTTAGATTCTGCAATGTAATGATTGGTTTGTTTTTATTAACTACATATACCTGTGTGTAATCTTTCATGCTCTCGCAAAATATAATCTCACTGAATTTTACTTTGTAAAACCGGTATTCTGATTTTATAAAAACATAATCAACGGGGACGCTTACACTTTTATTTACTGCTGAGTGCAAATATGTTTTTGCATAGCTTACTGCATTAAAAAATTTTTCAAAAGAAACAGGTTTTTGTAAAAAACTGAAAATATCACATTTAAAATTACTTGAGGTAAGTTCTTCTGGCGAAGCCACCACTATAGTGAGAATTTTATCTCCTTTCTTTTTCAAAAAATTTTCCATTTCTTCTTCTGTAACGGTTGCTGAATCACAAAAAAGAATATCAACATCAAACTCCTGCAGGTAATGTCTTGCCTCCCTTGTATTTACTACATTCCCAATAACATTCAACCAGGATAATTTAGATGCGTATTCAGATAATTGCCGGAACGTATTTTGATCAGTACCCGTAAGCAAACATTGCAGTTGTGGAATCACAAAAAAATATTTTAAAAATTAAAGGAGTAAATCTATTACACTTAATATGTAAGGAAATGTGAAAATTAGTTCCAGTTATCAATTTGCCGGCAAATAAGTATGTTTAACCTTAATTATTTTAATTAAACTTGTGGCCGGGTAATTATTTTATTTTCCCTTGTCACAAAATACTACGGTTTACCCTGTAAAAATAACGGGTAGCCAGAGTTTATTAACCAAAAAAGAAACTACATATTAATAATGAGACCTTCCGTATGTTTTCAATCTGTATTAAAAGAAAGCATGGCTCTGAAAATAAAATTCCACCAAACGGTCCCATTAATCGCAAAGAATACCAACATTGAGTATAAACAAAACCTTCCAGTTAGTAATAAGATTCCTTTTACGGGAGTAAGTGTAAAAAATATTTTTGTATGATAAATTGTATAGCAATAGATGATGAACCCTTGGCATTAGAAGTAGTAAAAAAATACATTTCTAAAACGCCTGAGCTGCACCTGGAAACTGCATTTTCTGATGCAATAGAAGCGTTGGATCATCTCAAAAAAAATCCCGTGGATCTTTTATTCCTTGATATTAAAATGCCTGGAATCAATGGTATTGATTTGTATAAGCAACTTTTACCAAAACCTATGGTGATATTTACTACTGCATATATAGAATATGCTGTGGACGGTTTTGAATTGGATGCAGTAGATTATTTATTGAAACCATTCGACTATGAACGTTTTCACAGAGCAGTAACAAAAGCTATTTTAAAATTTAATATCGCTATTGATGAAAATAAGGCTCTGAAAAAAGAATTTTTGTATATACATTCAGATTATAAAATGATAAAGATTGCCTGTGAGGACATTTTTTTTATTGAAGCTTCCAATGATTACGCAAAGATTCACACCTCTTCTCATTCTTACCTTACACTTTTGTCCATGAAAGCTATAATGGAGAAATTGCCATCCGGTCAATTCTTCCGTATTCACAGAAGCTATATAATTTCTAAGGTACAGATAGCATTTATTCAATTCAGAAAAATAGGCATGCTTAATGGTATTGAATTACCCGTTGGGGATACTTACCGCAAAGAAATATTGGAATTAAAAAAAATAAAATGATTTCAAATAATGAAAAAAGATACCTCCTATGCCCAAATCAAAAAAACCGGAGCGTTATCTCCGGTTCAAATATATTTACAACTACTACAGAAATTAAACAACTTCTACGTCAGCGCCAGCGTCTGTCAATTTATTTTTAATTTCTTCTGAAGTGGCTTTATCCACGCCTTCTTTAATTGCTTTAGGCGCACCATCTACCAAATCTTTCGCTTCTTTCAAACCTAACCCTGTAATTTCTTTTACGATTTTTACAATTCCAAGTTTGTTAGCTCCCGCTGCTTTCAAAATAACATTAAAAGATGTTTTTTCTTCAGCTACGGCTGCTTTACCACCACCATCAGCGCTCGCAACTACTGTTGCTGCTGCAGGTTCAATACCATATTCTGTTTTTAAGAAATCAGCTAATTCCTGAACTTCTTTTACTGTTAAGCCTACTAAATTTTCAGCTAATGCTTTTACGTCTGCCATGATTTTTTTGTTTTAATTTTTTCCGCGTTCTTTTCATTTACTGATCCGGCGGAGGGTTTTAAAAAAATTTGTTTATTTAATTAATTAGCTAATGTGCTAATTAGCTAATGAAATCCGATAATTATTCTGCCGCCTTTTCCTCATTATCTGAGGCTGGCTTTGCAGCTTCTTCTGCTTTTGGAGCTTCTTCTTTTACTTCTGGAGCCGCTACCGCTTCTGCTTTTGGAGCTTCTTCAGCTTTAGGTGCCACTGCCGCTTTTGCTTCCGGAGCAACTGCTTCTGTCTTAGCTTCCGGAGCCACGGTTTCTGCTTTTGCTTCTGGCGCTGCTGTAGTTTCAGGCCTGTTTTGTAAAGCGCCGATTACGCGTTGAATTGGCGACATCAATAATCCTATTACTTCCCCTATCAATTCATTTTTAGTTTTTATTTTAGTAAGATTAATCAATTGATTATCTCCTACAAAAATATCTCCGTTAATGAATGCGGCTTTTAAAACAGGTTTTTCACCATTCTCTTCTTTACGAAAACTACTGATAATAACAGCAGGATCTTTAGGACTTTCACTGAACATTAATGCCGTAACCTTATGCAAAGAGTCATAAACGCCTGAATATTTTTCATCATCAAGGCTTTCCAACGCTTTTTTAATAAGCGTATTTTTAGCCACTTTCATTTCCACTTGTTTATTAAAACAATGCCGGCGAAGATTAGTAACCTGTTTCACTGAAAGGTTCTCGGTATCAGTAATATAAAAATTAGAATACTGTGAAAACTTATTTTTCAGAGTTTCTATTACTTCCTGTTTTTGTTCTTTATTCATATTCTTTGTTTTGTGCTCAGGAATTGTCAGCAACAATCTCTGGCAAATAATTTTATTTAGATCTCTACTGATTTAGCATCAATCAAAATGCCCGGACTCATAGTACTCGCCATGCTCAGGCCTTTTAAGTAAATACCTTTTGAAGTAGCAGGTTTTAACTTTATAATCGCATTGATCAATTCCTGGCTGTTGGCTTCAATTTTGTCAGAAGAAAAACTTACTCTCCCAATAGAAGCATGAATGATACCTACTTTATCTACTTTAAAAGCAATCTTACCACCTTTTACATCATTGATTGCGGCAACTACATCATTGGTTACAGTTCCGGTTTTAGGATTGGGCATCAGGTTTCTCGGGCCTAACACTTTTCCTAAGCGTCCAATCTTAGGCATTACCGAAGGTGTAGCAATGATCACATCCACATCGGTCCAGCCACCTTCAATTTTAGTAATAAATTCATCAAGCCCTACAAAATCAGCGCCTGCGGCTTTAGCTGCTTCTTCTTTATCAGGAGTACACAGCACCAATACTTTTTTGGTTTTACCAGTACCGTGAGGAAGTGAAACTGTACCACGCACAGCCTGATCTGCTTTTTTAGGATCTACTCCGAGGCGGATGTGAAGATCTACAGAACTATCAAATTTGGTAGTATTTATATCTTTAACCAACGCGGAAGCTTCTTTTAATGAATAAGCTTTGTTGGCATCAACCTTTGCGTTGGCTTCTTTTCTTTTTTTAGTGATCATTTTTTCAAAAGTTTTCCCGTACACACGGGATTTGTTTACAATTTATTTTTCCCACGGAGCGGTTCCTTCTACGGTTAAACCCATGCTGCGGGCGGTTCCGGCTACCATTTTCATGGCGCTGTTAATACTGAAGGCGTTCAGGTCAGCCATTTTATCTTTGGCAATTTCTTCTACCTGGCCCCAGGAAACTTTACCCACTTTATTTCTGTTAGGTTCCTTGCTGCCAGACTGAATCTTAGCAGCATCCTTTAACTGAACTGCTGCGGGCGGAGTTTTAATGATAAAATCAAAAGATTTATCGCCATAAACTGTAATGAGAACGGGAAGAACTTTCCCTTGTTTATCCTGGGTTCTTGCATTGAATTGTTTGCAGAATTCCATGATGTTGATACCTTTTGAACCGAGCGCCGGGCCAATTGGCGGTGCCGGATTAGCCTGTCCTCCTTTGCATTGGAGCTTGACATAGGCTGTGATTTCTTTTGCCATAATTAAAATTTTTGGTGTTAACGTTCCGGCTTTTCACCGAAACTCCCAGTTAATGATTTCTAATAAAGAACTTTTTTGGGATTGCAAAAGTAGGGGAATAGATTGGAATAAAAAAGAAAAAGTTGGGGGGAATAAAACCATTTGCTCCAATGTCCACTTTACTCTGTCACTACAAAACGACCTTGATGTCCTTTGAAGGAACTGCCATAAAATTCGTTAAAAATAACTCTTGGAAAAACCTTTGCAGGATAACAACCTTTCCAAAAAGCTTCTAACACTTCGAAACATTTATGGTCAATCATCTCGTCGCATTTAAGTTTCCCTTTGTTGGCGCAAGCGTCTCGCTTGTGCCATTGTAATCACGAACTAAATTTCAATTCGATGAATTCTTTCTAACCACTATTATCTGGACTGCAAAATTCTCTTGCACTCCGGTCTTATTCCAAGCTGTTCTAATTTAAAAACATGCCCATCAATTTCCCTTTGTTGGCGCAAGCGTCTCGCTTGTGCCATTGTAATCACGAACTAAATTTCAATTCGATGAATTCTTTCTCACCACTATTATCCGGACTGCAAAATTCTCTTGCCCTTTGTTGGCGCAAGCGTCTCGCTTGTGCCATTGTAATCACGAACTAAATTTCAATTCGATGAATTCTTTCTCACCACTATTATCTGGACTGCAAAATTCTCTTGCACTCCGGTCTTATTCCAGGCTGTTCTAATTTAAAAACATGTGCATCAATTTCATCTTCTTCCTCTAATGAAATCAGGCTCTTTATCAATTCCAGGCGTTTTATAATTTTGGAAACATTACTATTTTAAACCTCCGGCATAAGCAAATTGTTTTAGTAAATTTAATGAGAAACAGTAAAGCAACAAAAAAAGAGATTTCTTATTTTCTAAGATTATTTTGTAAAGCTTTTGTTCTATTCATAATTCTTAAAGCCAATTTTATTTCCGGGTGGTAAAGGTTTCTGCTGTTTCTCTATTAATTCCTTCAAAACCATAAAAATATTTTCAATGTCATGGCTATTTCCTTTTACTTCCTTTTCGAGTCTTGCAAGCTGTAATAAAATTTCTTTGTTCGTTAATGCATATTCCCTCATTTTTACAAATACACGAACAATTCTGATGTATACCTCGATGGCTATTTTGCTGTTTAAAATGCAGGATAGCATTGTAAAACCTTGCTCTGTAAAGCAAAATGGTGCATAGCGTAATCCTTGTTTATCCGCGAGACTTAGACCTGCTCCTTCTTTCCACTTCTTAAATTCATTTGCTATCATTTCAAACATAAAGTCTTTAGGGAATCGTACTATATTTCTTTTTACAGCTTGTTTTAAAACCCTTGTTTCTGTACCATATAATTCTGCAAGATCTCTGTCCAACATAATTTTTTCTCCGCGCACTACATATATTTTGTTCAAAATCTTTTGCTCATTAAGCAATAGCTGTAGCTCTTTCTTTGACATTAATACTTGTTTTTTAAATTAATACTTGAAAAATTGGAGGTCACAAATTGTGATCTCCAATCTAATCAGGCCATCAATTTCATCTTCTTCCTCCAATGAAATCAGGCTTTTGATTAACTCCAGCCGTTTTATAATTTTGGAAAGATTAATATTTTGAACATCGGGCATAAGCAATTCGTTGGAGTAAATTTAATAACAAACAGTAAAGCAACAAAAAAAGGGATTTTTTATTTGATATTCGTATATACTTTATGAAAGTATAAAACTGAAATACCAAACCATTTTATTAATTGATTTGTCAAACTTCATTGAAGCATTTTTACAATAAATACTTACCGGTTATTTTTTTTATCTTTCATTCCTGGAAAACCGGATTTCTTAAGCTGCTCATTCGCCTTAGCGAGTTTATCGGGGAAAAGGACGACATTATCAAACTTATCCAATGACGGATCAATGCGTACTGCCGGAACCTTCTTTTTGTTTATTTCGAGTATTGTCTTCATGATCCAAATTTACTATTTTTTTTGTGCACTGCAAATGTCTGATAGTCTTTGCCATATTCGTACCATTCCCACTCATTTTTGCACTCACCCCTGATATCAAAATCTGATGATGCAATGTCATAATATTTATTAATGCCCATTCTATAGAGCCTTGTTCTTGAATTACTACTTCCTGTTGCATAAATCCATGTGTCCGGGTAACGGTCAGTAAAAACATACAAGGCAGCTATAACTGTTGCAAGCACTTTTCCAGAATCTCCATTATCTGTTATCACATTATCATCAAGTTCACCTGTATCCATATTTTTATCGCCAAATGCGAGATTATAAACATTCTCAATATTCATTGGTTGAAACTGGATAATTTTTACAATTCTGCCGCGCTTGCCTTCACTCACAAATTCAAAAGTTGTTAAATTACGGCCAGCTGTTAATTCGTATCTATCGAGTATCATTATGTAAATACAGTTTTATTGGTTCATCACTTTTAGCATCAATTTCATCTTCTTCCTCTAATGAAATCAGGCTCTTTATTAATTCCAGGCGTTTTATAATTTTGGAAAGATTTATGTTTTGAACATCTGGCATAAGCAAATTGTTTTAGAAAATTTAATAACTAACAGTAAAGCAACAAAAAATGCGATTTCTTATTTTCGGTAAGGGATAAGGAATATTTAAAACTTCCTTTTTATGAATTTTTTGTTTCTTCATTTATTAAGGAAATCAAACTCCGGAATTTCCATTATTGTTCCTGACAGGTCAATCCGGGCAGGAACAAATAACCGGGATTTAAGATCGGATATGCATTAAACAACGATAAAACCCTTTAGAGTAAAGGCAAATAATCCGTACCCAATGGCCACCGGATTTTTATTTTTAAAAAAAACCTATTTGCAACAATCTTTATCTCTTACAAAAATGGATTTAAACACTTTCCAGAAAAAGGTTCCAATGTTATGAAGAAGGGCCATGTTCAAATTATTTTAATACGGTTCAAAATTACGCATCCTTTTTTAATACATTTTTATTTATAAGAAAATTTTCCTCATTTCAGAAACAACTTTTAAATATTATTAATTTCAAAGATTGGATCAAGTTTTGTGCCTGCAGCCATTTCAAAAACAGTATTGATAATCCCATCGCGTAGATCATATACCCATCCATGCAAATGTGGTATTTCATAATGTTTCCACGCATTTTGTATAATAGATGTTTTAGCCAGGTTCATTACCTGTTCTTTTACATTTAATTCAGTGAGCAAATGATGCTTTTCTTCATAAGTTGCCTGCGCATCTATCTCTTCGCGGTGTATGCGATAAACATTTTTTATATTCCATATCCACTGATCCATAAGTCCATAGCTTTTTTTTGACAGAGCTGCGGCAATGCCCCCGCAATTATGATGACCGCAAACAATAATGTGTCTTACTTTTAAAATTTCTACAGCAAACTGAAGTACGCTTAGTAAATTTAAATCGGTATGGACCACGAGATTTGAAATATTGCGATGCACAAATATTTCACCGGGATGTGTTCCCGTAATTCTATCAGCAGGTACACGACTATCGCTGCAACCTATCCATAATATTTCAGGAGATTGCAAGTTAACAAGCCGTTTGAAGTATTCAGGATCTTCTTTTAATTGTTCTGCTGCCCATTCCCTGTTATTTTTTAAAAGTCTTTTATATGCTTCCATAATTTTGTGGCCTTATTGCTCTGCTTATGTCAGAAGTGTTTAAAGGCAGGTTTAAATGTGTTTTAATTTTTTAACTTATTCTACTTTAGAATCAGAAATGTTATTTTACATGTTCAATCCCCCGCAAGTGCTTATTACCTGGCCTGTAATGTAAGAACTCATTTCGCTCGCAAGGAAAAGTGTTACATTGGCAATCTCTTCCGCGCTTCCAAATCTTCCCAAAGGTATTTTATCTAAAAATACTTTTACAGCCTCGCCTTCTTTTAAGTAATGTGTCATATCAGTTTCTATAAAACCCGGAGCAATCGCGTTGCATCTTATATTTCTGCTTCCTAATTCTGCTGCAATTGATTTGGTAAACCCGATAATTCCTGCTTTACTGGCTGCGTAACTACTCTGGCCTGCATTGCCTTTTACTCCAACAATAGAACTTATATTGATGATACTTCCATTGCGCGATTTCATCATCGGCCTGATTACATGTTTGGTCATATTATAAACGCTTGATAAATTTGTTTTTATCACTTCATCCCATTGTTCGGGCGTCATTCTCAGCAATAAATTATCTTTTGAAATTCCGGCATTATTTACAAGTATATCTACAGTACCCCATTCTTTTATTACTTCATTTACCATTTTTTCACAATCGGCAAAATCAGCAGCATTGCTTTTATAGCCTTTTGCTTTTACACCAAAGGAATGTAATTTTTCTTCAACTGCTTTTGCTTTTTCATCGCTGCTTACATAAGAAAATGCAATGTGGGCACCATTTTCAGCAAGCTTTACAGCAATAGCTTCTCCTATGCCGCGGCTTCCACCGGTAACAATAGCCACTTTATTTTCTATCATTTTCATAACAACTTATTTTATTCAAAAATAATATTTACAATTTTAAAACGTGCAAAAGAAATACAACCTGGTTTTTTATCTAAAAATAAATCCCGGAAATGTTAATCCCCCGCAAGTTTTTATTCCATTGTTTTATCTTTACTTTCTAAAATTGCTCATCATGTCACCTTTCAATTTATTGCTACCCGTGGCCATTGGCTGCGATCATGCAGGTTTTAATTATAAAGAAGCCATTATCTCATTTCTGGATGGGAAAAATGTAACCTGGAAAGATTTTGGAACGTACTCTACTGACTCTGTTGATTACCCTGATTTCGCGCATCCCGTATCAATAGCTGTAGAAAATAAAGAAGCTGCTTTTGGAATTTTAATTTGCGGTAGCGGAAATGGCGTTGCGATCACAGCCAATAAACACCCAAATATAAGAGCAGCCATTTGCTGGGGCGAAGAACTGGCAGAACTTGCACGCAAACATAATGATGCCAATATTATATGCATTCCTGCAAGATTTGTAAGAGAAGATCTTGTAGAAAAAATGCTTGAAATATTCATTCATACTGATTTTGAAGGTGGACGCCATGAAAACAGGGTAAAGAAAATTGCCTCTTGTTAGCAAATAATATGTAGAAAAGAAATTTTATTTTTTATTTATTACCGAAGAAATTTTGTTGGAAAAAATCTCAATTTATTTTTTTGCTGTAGATGAAATGCAAAAAGAAATAAATCAACGAAAACTATCCCGCCTATTGCATATAAAAATAGAAATTGCGATTATTTGTTTGTTTACTGACCGAAGGATTCCTCCTTGAGATTACTCATTCCAATTGACCATTCACGATTGCCATTTGTTATTTGATAAAAAATCTGAACAGGTTTAATTTACCTTTCAAGGGGGGATATTTCATTGAAGGATCAAACCAGGTAGCAGTTTTCAAAACCGGTTTGGCATGGGTAAATGTTTGAAAAGAATACTTCCCATGATAGGCACCGAAACCACTATTTCCAATTCCTCCAAAAGGGAAATAAGGATTAGCCAAATGATAAATTGTATTGTTAACGCAGCCCCCGCCGAATGCCACCCTTTCAAGCCATGTTTTTTCTTTTTTCTTATCTGAAGTAAAAACATAAAAAGATAAGGGATTTTCATTCTTTTTAATAATATTCATAGCTTTATTCATATCAGTGAATGCGAAAACAGGAAGTATAGGTCCAAAAATTTCTTCATTCATTAAAGGTGAATCCTGGGAAATATTTTTTATTATGGTGGGTTCAATATAAAGAGAGGACGAATCATAATTGCCGCCGGCAACAACGTCTCCATCTCCTAAATAAGAAACTAAAGTATCAAAGTGCTTTTTATTTATGATTCTTCCATAATCATAACTTTCTTTAGCATCTTCTCCAAAAAATTTCAGGATGGTTTCTTTTAATTGCGCAATAAAATTTTCAAATATATCCGCATGAATCAACAGGTAATCCGGTGCTACACAGGTTTGACCTGCATTAAGGAATTTTCCAACAGCTATCCGGCGTACTGTGGTTTTAATATCTGCATCGCTCTCAATAATAGCAGGGCTTTTTCCACCTAATTCAAGAGTAACGGGAGTTAAATTTTTGGCAGCCATTTGATAAATAGATTTCCCAACTGCAATGCTTCCGGTATAGAAAATATAATCGAAACGGAACTCTTCTATTATTGCCGGCGCTACTACGCTTCCTTCGCCTTCATAAACTCTTATATACTCAGCCGGAAATATCTCGCTAATTATTTTTTTGATAATTCCCGAAGTGGCTGGCGCAATCTCAGACGGCTTTAATACGACACAATTGCCTCCCGCAATAGCGCCTACCAATGGAGTTATTAAAAGATAAAATGGATAATTCCATGGACTTATAATTAATACAACACCACGTGGGTCGTGATAAATTCTACCTGAAGACGGGAAATTGAGAAAGTTGATTTTGGTACGATCAGGCTTCATCCAATGATGTAGTTTTTTTAATGCCATATTGATTTCTGCCAATACCTGTCCTGTTTCCATAGCATACACCTCTTCAGGACTTTTCTTTAAATCTGAATAAAGGGCTTTAGCGATTTCATTTTCATATTTCAAAATCGCAGCCTTCAGCAATTGCAATTGATGTTTTCTGAAATCATAAGATCTCGTAGCTCCGCTTTCATAATAATTACGCATTAATTCCGGATGCTCATAAGATGTCAAGGCTGAAGTCATGTATTTATTTTTTAAAACTTTAAAAATGAGTGAAACCAGTCGTTTCCTTCGGAGAGCAGAAGTGAATGATAATAAGAATCTCCATTATTTGTTGGTTTACTATTGTACAAAACAGTTCGTGAGAATTATTGAAATTCTTAGCCTGAACTAAAAAAATCAATCTCTGCGAATCTCAGGCATGACAGGCAAGCTTTCATTGCCACTTTCATTCACAGATTGCACCGCAAAAAAATAATTATCTTTTGAATAAGGTAAAGTGATTCCGTTATCCGTTGTAAAAATTTTCTTTTGCCAAACAGGGCTGCTCGTTTCCCTCATCAAAATATAATAGCCTTTTACATTGCCTGTTTTAGGCGGGTCCCACGAAAGAGAGGTGCTGTTGGATAAATTTTTTACTTCAAGCTTAACTTCTTCCGGAACGGATGGTGCTTTTGCAAGATTGGCCAGATTGGCCAGATTGAGCGCGGTATTTTTTCTTAAATATTCGTAATCTATAAATTGTGGGAGATCGCCATATTGAATTCCATTTTCAACCCTCACATCCTGGTGCTGTCGCGTAAAGTTTTCATTCATCTCTGTAATTCTTACCGCAGTAAATCCATTTTTTAAATAAGACAAATGATCGCCGCCTCTGAGAAAACGATCACTTCTATACACCATTACTACTTCAAGATTATCAACATATCGCTCTCCAATTTCTTTTACGTAACGAGCAAGCTGCCTCGATTTGCTGTCATTTTCCAAACCGAGTAATCTTATTCTTGCAATATCTTTTTCGGTCGCCGCTACAGGAATCCCTTCGCTGAAAACACGAACTTTTGTATTATCAATAATATTGGTTCCGTTACTGTTATCGCTTCCGATAATATCATTATTAAACACGCCTTCTATATTCCGGTTTTCCTGTTTGGCTTTATTGGCCATGAAAGTAGAACCTAATAATCCCTGTTCTTCGCCACTCACTGCTACAAAAATTACCGTTGCAGAAAACGCATGCCGGCTCATAATTCTTGCACATTCCATCACCGCAGCCGTGCCGCTTCCATCATCGTTAGCGCCAGGTGCATCGTCGGTTCTATCCATTATATCAGTACGTCTTGTATCAAGATGGCCACTGATAATAAAGATCCTGTTATCATTAGCGTCTGTTCCTTTTAATGTAGCAACCACATTGCCTAACAATACCGGCTTATCCACTCTTTTCCCATCTGCAGGTATGGTAGTTGTATCTATAAAAGCCGTTAATCTTCCTCCTGAATTTTTAGCAAATTCATTGAATTTTCCAAGCACATAATTTCTCGCTGCGCCAATTCCTCTTTTAGAATCTGTCTGCGTGCTCAAAGTGTTTCGCGTACCAAAAGCCACCAAAGTATTGATATAAAATCGAAGAGAATCCGGGGAAATCTCTGAAACCATTTTTGCAATTTCAGGATCGCGTTTAATAATGGTTTGAGCAAAAATTGAATTTGCAGATAAAAGAAGAATAATTAAATAATAGTTTTTCATTAGATAAATATACTTAAAACTTCTACGAAATATTTATCAACGATTGAAATAAAAAAACCGTTCCGGTTTTTATCGGAACGGTTTACAAAATATATTTCAATAATGAATCAATGCCAGTCATGGCCATGATCTCTGCGACTTTCCTTTCTTTCCATTCTTCGGCTATATCTTCCATCTTCATGTTTGTCTCCTACATGCTTATAATTAGCCTCAGAACTTCTATCATTATATCCTTTATCTGCATGTCTGTAACCCACATTTCCATCATAACCTTCAAATCTTCTGCTATCATATTGCACACGATCATAACCATCTCTCCCGGCAAAATACCTGTTATCATGGCTATCACGTATTAAAGGCTGATAGTGCCCCCTGTAAGATGCATAATGGGAGTAGTAATAATTATTCCGGATCCAGGGATCACGATCATTAATTACCACTTTGTAACAATGATAAAGATCATAGCTTCCAAACCAGGCGGGTAAAGCCGGGGCAAAATTCCAACGGCCAAAATCAAAATATACAAACAGGCCCCGGGGTACATCATAATAAACGCCAAGGTCAGGTAAATAATAATAGTTTACATAATTGTACCCAACAGGGCCCCATAGCGGTTGGCTGCCAATATTAAGGCTTAAACTAACCTGCGCTTCAGTTTTATAGCAAACAGTGCTTATGAGAATTGCGGAGATAAGGAGAATTTTTTTCATTGTACTTTATTTAAAAGTTTATACTATTAATAAGATGTCTTTTTAAAAAATCAAAATCCTGAGCATCTTACTAATAGGACGTTCTAATTATTACAGTGTTTAAAATCTGCCGTCACTATAACCAAACCTTAACAAGAATTATTTCACGGAGGATAGTGCTACTTTAATTCCAAGACCTATTAAAATAAGCCCTGTAAACTTTTTCTGTATTCGCCAAAACCTTTGATTATTCTTTATAAAATTACCAGCTTTACCCAGCAGGCATGCTACTATTATAAGAACCAATGTTCCCTGTACATCGAACCATAATCCCAGTGTGAAAAGTTGAATTTTGTACAATGGCGAACCGAATTGAATAAATTGAGGTAAGAATGATAGGAAAAATAATGCTACTTTAGGATTAAGGATATTAGTAATAATTCCTTGTTTAAATAACATCCATTTTTTAGTTGCCGGAAGAGTAGCAAGGTCTTTATTAAAATCCGGTTTTGTTACAAGCGCTTTTATACCGAGATAAATTAAATATCCTGCGCCAAGAAATTTAATAAGCCCGAAAAGAAAAGCCGATTTCATGATGATTATTGATAAGCCAAGGACCGCAGCAAAAATATGTACAAAGCATCCGATGAAAATTCCAAAGGCAGAAACGATTCCTGCCTTAATTCCCTGCGATATACTTCTCGAACCAACATAAATCATGTCATTTCCCGGAGTAAGATTTAGCAAAAGTGAAGCGATAAAAAACAGTGAAAGATTTTGGATGCCGTTCATATTAAATTTTTAGAAAGAATTAAAAATACCTTTCCTGTTTAAAATTACAAACTATTTTTTATGATTTTGTTTCATTAAAAAACAAATGTATGCTACTCAAAAAAAATTATTTTTGCAGCTAAATTTTTAAGATGAATAAAGGACCTGTTTCACAATTTATAGAACATCATTATCGCCATTTCAATGCTGCGGCTTTGATGGATGCAGCCAAAGGATATGTTACTCATTTGGAAGAAGGTGGAAAAATGTTGATTTCACTTGGAGGCGCTATGAGTACAGCTGAGTTAGGTCTTTCACTTGCAGAAATGATACGCCGGGATAAAGTGGCCATCATCAGTTGTACGGGTGCCAATCTTGAAGAAGATATTATGAATTTAGTAGCGCACAGTCATTATAAAAGAGTGCCGGATTATCGCGACTTAACACCGCAGGATGAATGGAATTTGTTGGAAAATCATTACAACCGTGTTACAGATACCTGCATTCCTGAAGAAGAAGCTTTTAGAAGATTGCAGAAGCACATTCATAAAATATGGAAAGATGCGGAAGTAGCAGGAGAACGATATTTTCCGCATGAGTACATGTACAAAATGTTGTTGAGTGGTGTGTTGGAACCCTATTATGAAATAGATCCGAGAAATAGCTGGATGCTTGCTGCTGCGCAAAAAAATATTCCAATTGTTGTTCCCGGATGGGAAGACAGCACAATGGGAAATATTTTTGCATCGTATGTTATCAAAGGCGAGTTGAAAGCAAGCACCATCAAAAGCGGTATTGAATATATGGCAAGACTGACAGAATGGTATCGTGAACTTTCTACCGGAAAGGGGCTTGGTTTTTTCCAGATTGCAGGTGGTATATCAGGCGATTTCCCCATTTGCGTAGTGCCAATGATGTACCAGGACCTGGAGTGGCATGATGTTCCCTTCTGGAGTTATTTCTGCCAGGTATCCGATTCCACCACATCGTATGGATCTTATTCAGGCGCGGTCCCTAACGAAAAAATAACCTGGGGTAAATTAGATATTCATACCCCAAAATTTATTGTGGAAAGTGATGCCACCATCGTAGTTCCATTGATTTTCGCGTGGATACTGGGATGGTAATTATCTAATTAAAAGAATAATGTTCGCTAAAAAAAATTTCTCCCCGCAACAAGTAAGTCTTGTGACCTCATTACCAATCAGTGGACTGGCGGCTCTTATATTTTACATCTATACAGAAAAATGGTTAGCTGCATTATTGTTGTTTACCGGGTTATTCATCATCGCTTATTTTATCATTTCACTTACTGTCAAGCGCTTTGTGTTCCGGAAAATAAAACTAATCTACAAACTCATTTATCAAACCAAAGCCAGTAAGAAAGAAGAATTTTATTTTAAGAATATTCTTCCTCAAAAAACTATTGATGAAGTGAGCGAAGATGTGGAACAATGGGCAGTTCAACACAAAGAAGAAATGGAAGCTTTGAGAAAAAATGAAGTATTCAGAAAAGAGTTTTTGCTCAATCTTTCTCATGAATTAAAAACACCCATATTTGCCATACAGGGTTATGTGGATACGCTTCTTAATGGCGCTTCAGATGATAAAGAAATCACTTCAAAATTTCTGGGGAATACATCAAAAAATGTTGACCGTTTGGTGAATTTATTAGAAGATCTTGATGAGATTACCAAACTTGAAAGTGGCGAACTGACCTTGATTAAACAAAATTTTATTATCCAGGATCTTCTTAAAGAAGTCTTTGAATCACTTTCAATAAAGGCGGATGAGAAAAAAATAAAATGTTTTATTAAGGACGGTTGTGAATTGCCACTCACTGTATATGCCGATAAAGAAAAAATCAGAATGGCGATCATTAATCTTGTTGATAATGCTATAAAATACGGTAAACAAAACGGCATCATTGAAGGGAGCGCTTATAAAATTGATGGCAAAAAAATATTGATAGAAATTACTGATAACGGATACGGAATCGCTGAGGAACATCTGCCCAGGATATTTGAAAGATTTTATAGAACAGATCTTGCGCGCGCCCGGAAAGTGGGCGGCAGCGGCCTTGGGCTATCCATCGTAAAACATATTATTGAAGCGCATGAAGATTCGATTCATGTGAGAAGCAAAATAGATGTAGGCACTACATTTGGGTTTATATTGCCTGCGGCGAAAGGGTAGAAAGATTCGTTAGTAAATAAAGAAATAAATGGGATTTATGTTTTTATTAAAGATATAGCGGCACTTTTCGATGGAAGAATATTTTTTATTAAAAAAATTCTGTCATCATTCATTACAGCCAGATTTAAAAAAGATTTGTTGTCGGTCGAGTTTTATTCCAACTTGTTATTAAAAGGCTTTCGCGCAAGTTCAGCTCTTTTACGTCAGTAAAATGAGATATTATAGTCTGTGGTATTATAGTAAGCATAAAAATATATTTGCAGCGTTGAAAAAGAATAAGCACTTACAAGAATTGGGTAACCTAATTCGTGAATTACGAAAGAGTAGAGGTTTGTCGCAAGAGCAACTTGCTTTACAAGCGGAGGTTGACCGTTCTTATGTCGGCGGAATTGAAAGAGGGGAAAGGAATGTTAGTTTCTTAACTCTTGTCAAGATTGCTGAATGTCTTGACTGCGATATTGCAAAGTTTACCAAAGGGATACCTAATGACGAATGATCATAAAATAAAGTTGTCGGAACAACTTTTAAAATATTGTAAAAAGTTTAATGTCCCCCTTGAATATCTTTTTGCAATTTTAGAAGACCAAAAAGTAACACCAATGATACGAGGAAAGGCAATGGAGTATAATGCCTTTCTTATGCTCAATAAAATATTGCCTCAAGGCACCTGGAGTGTTCAAAAACTAAATCTTAATGCTCAGACAGGCATACGCGATGAAGATATAAGCGTAACACACAGAAGAACTGGAATAATTTTAAAAGTTGAAAGCAAAAGCGCAGTTCGTGGCTCTGTAAGTGATGGTACAAAAAGTCGAATTTTAAATGTGCCCCATTTCAACGTTAAAAGTCACAGGTCAAGAAGTAATATTAAATTGGCAGGTTCTTCTAATGACCGTTACTCAATAGATAGCTTTGATTTGTTAATCACAAATACTTCTAATGCAATTTTTGAAGGAAATACAGTCGGTGAATATTTAGAAGTTATCTATAACGAAAATGTAAAGAAAATGCTTTATGAATTTTATAACGTAAAGAATGATGAAGATTTGATTGTTGCATGTGAAAATGATTGGCGGTTTGTAATCCCTAAAAATATTGCCATTGATGGTTTTATTCCAAGAACTCCTTATGTCAAATTAAAAAACGACGAAAACTGGAAACCTTTTTCAATGATAGAGGTTAACCTTCTTAAGGTTGTAGAAGATAAAAGGAAATCAACTCAGGCTACTCGGCGAAAGTAAGCTCCAAAGCATTTACTTTCGCTCGTTTTGAATTATAGTTTAAGAGAAATAATTCTTTGCCTTTATAACGTTCACCTTTTTTCATTGTTCCGTTTTTTTGATCGTCTGTTCGCTGAATACAATAATTCCATTCCTTGTCATGCATTTCAGCCATCCAATTATATAATTCCCGTATTTCAGGAACATTATCATAAGTTATGAAAAGCTTTAACCTACCAGCATTTTGAAGTAGGCAATCTGCAAGTCTGAAATGGTCATTTTTACAAAAAAAGTATTGGTAAAATTTATCTTGGTCGGCGTTAAAGTAGGGTGGGTCAATAAATAATAGAGCTCCGTCGGGTGCATTGTTTATTACATCTTCAAAGTCCATATTGGTGATGTGAACGCCTTGTAATTTTTGACTCGTTCTTAAAATATTTTTTGCCCAATTTTTAGGCTGCATTGAAAATTTGTCCCCATATCCCCAATACATATTTTGAGTATTCATTATTCCACTATAAGAAGTACGGTTAAGATAAAACCATCGTTCAGCTCTTTCAAGATCATTTGATGGCCTAAAACTGTTTTTAAAAAAACTGTGTAACTCTTTGCTTGCTGGCAGAGGATCTCCGTATAAAACACCTTCTGTTAATTCTTGCGATATCCGACTTTCACTTTCAGGCCTCTTCTTTAAAAGATAAATTAATTCATCTGCATTATCCCTTATTGCCTGATATACATTCACAAGTTCAGTATCAATATCATTTAATTGATTATATTCAACTTTGTGCTTAGCAAAAAAAATACTGCCTCCTCCTGCAAAAGGTTCGATGTAAGCCGAATGGGCTGAAATATGCGCCATTATTAGCTTTCTTGCATAGAACTTACCTCCTGCATAACGAAAAGGGCTATTGATTGAACTACTCATAGAGCAAATATAATCATTGAGGTATTAAAGTCCGCAAGTTATTACAAATATTTTTCAACATTTAAAGGTTGAGAATGTATGTTGAAAATCAGACGTCTTAATTTGCAATTTCAAAATAATTTCAATAAATAATTCTCATTTATAAAAAGTTTCAAGCATTTTCTTACTATTCAGCAAGATCGTTATCCCCGATTTTCTTTACTTCTTTAATACACCTTTTTATCACTATCCAGCTTTCGTTTTAGTTTACTTACATCTTCAGCAGGTGGCAAAGATTCTGGTTTAACACCTCTTTCACGCAGCATTTTTCTCACCGAAACATTATTATCAACATGCTCTTTTGAAATGGAATTTTCGCCTTTCAAGCCTTTTTCTATTACATTATGACTGTAAGTTCTATTGCAAAATCTTTGGCTTTAATAGTGAGTGGAGGAAGGAAATCTGCTAACGGCCTACTGTCAGGCACTTTCAATTTCTTTTTCATATCCTGCGTACTAAAGCCTCCAAACAAAGCGGCATCCCTTTGCTTCTTATGATTGCAAATCCTTTGTCATCCACTCCTCTTTCATAAATAATTCCTGACAATTTTTTTTCTGATTTAGATAATTTTTCCCTGGCTGCAACTCTTGCAACATCTAATAAACGCTGCTCTATAATTTCCTGTTTACGGGTTTGCACTGCAAAATAAGTTTGGGCAAAGGCCACTTCGCTTTTTGCCGGATCGCCATTTTGAGCAACCAGGTAACAGGCATATCTTGTAAGGGCAATATCTTCAATTTGGCGTTGTGCTCCTTTAGCAAGATTTATCATTTTCCCGACATCGGGAAAATGATACTTAACTTCTACACCACTACTTTCGCAAGCAGTTTTAGCTTTGTCAATCACCTTTGAAAAGTTTTCCCATTTGGTATATCCCAAAATAGTTTGCAATTCTCTTGCACTCCAGCATTCAATGCCTTCATAAATATAACGGGCATCTTCAAATTTCTCAAAGAGTTCATTAATAAGTTCTTTTTTCATATTATCAGCGTTTTAGTTTTAATGTTTTTGCTTCCGTTAATTCTTAAATTCTTCTCATAGAAGATTACAATAATCAAATAAATAATCAGGATTTCTATTTTTAAAAACGCTAATAAGCTTTTGATTAATTAATTACAGTTTATTTACCAGGCATTTTCAAAATTCTATTAAAGTATTTTTCTAAAAATATCCAGCAAAATATTGCTGAAAGCATACCAACAACTGACCCCACAAATATATCATCTATAAAATGTTGCCCAAGATATAGGCGGCTATAACCAACTAAGGTTGCAAGCAATAAAAAAATAATTGAATATTTTTTATCCTTTAACGAAAAACTCAAAATCGCAGCCAGCGCAAATGCCGAAGCGGTATGCCCGGATGGAAACGAATGAAAATTGTGCAATGTAACGTGATCAATAAAATAGGGATAATTCGTCTTCGCCAAATAATAAGCCGGCCGTGCTTCCAAAATAAAATATTTTAAGACCTGCGCTATAAATCCTGATAAAAGAAAACTGCTTATTATCATCAGACTTAAAAATCTTCTTTTAAAAAAAAATAAAATTATGGCTACCCCAATTGCAAAAAATCCATTTCCTACCAAAGTATAGGGAATAAAGAACTGATTGAGCATATCCGAATGCAATGGATTCATTAAAAAAAAGCCATCAGCTTTTGAATAAAAAATCAAAATAAAAATAGCTATTATCATTAATAGAAAAATACCAATGAAAAAAACATGGTTCTCTTTGTAAACATTTTTTAAAGTCATATTTCTTTTTTCAGGAATTTTCAAAAATAATCAAAGTACCATCAATGATGTTATAAAATAAAAATCCGCCCTTTGAATTTTTTTTAGAATTGAAATATATCAGAAACCGGGCCATCGGATTTTTCCAAATTCAATCTTCATATATGCAATTTGTCCAAATTCAAAAAGCTGACAAATGGTATGGCTTACTTTATGCAGTTTTTTTTGCCGGCAGGCAAAGAAATAGAAAGGATTCTCATTTTTTATTAAGTTCCCAGAGAAGGAACGGAGTTGATTTTATTGATGCTTCAGCACTTTCGCTTCTACATAGAATATAATTTCTTCTGCAATATTTTTTGATTGATCGCCTACCCTTTCCAGCTTTCTAATTATAGATAAAATGTAGAGCGATTCGTTAATGTTGCCAAGGCTTTCATGAATATATTTGGAAATATTAGCGTCTGAATCTTTGTTTATCTGATCTAAAACTTCATCTCTGGAAAAAATAGTACGTGCAAGAAGTGTATTTTCAAATTCAAAGGCTGCCTGTACATCTGTTAACATACTCATGGAGCCATCGTACATTTTAATCAAATTAGTTGATTCCAAAACCTCCTTATTAAATTTAACCGGCGAGTCAACAATATACCTGGCAATGCCATCAGCTATATCACCAATGCGTTCCAGGTTAGTATTAATTTTGAGCGCGGCCAATAGAAACCTTAAATCAATAGCTACCGGGCAATAGAGAGCAAAGATATTTTCACAATCTCTGTCTATTTTTAATTCCAGTGAGTTCACTCTTTTTTCCCTGGCCATCACTTCCCTGGCAAGGTCTTTATCAAATGTAAGCATAGATTCCTTTGCCTTGGATAATTGGGAAAGAACCAGTTGCCACATGTTGATCACTTCCAATTTTAAATCCTGCATTTCTGTTTCAAACTGTGTCATACTATTTTTTATTTTTAAAATTCATCAGCTAAAACGCCCGGTAATATAATTTTGAGTTCTTGTATCCCTCGGATTAGTGAACATATTTTTTGTAATATCAAATTCAATTAATTCTCCCAGATAAAAAAAAGCCGTTTTATCGCTAACCCTGGCAGCTTGCTGCATGTTATGAGTAACTACTATGAGTGTATAGTTTTTCTTAAGTTCCTGCAACAATACTTCTATACTTGATGTGGATATAGGATCCAGCGCTGATGTCGGCTCATCCAATAACAGCACTTCCGGTTCCATGGCTATGGCTCTTGCAATACATAAACGCTGTTGCTGGCCGCCGGATAAAAAAGTTCCTTTTTTATATAGTGAATCTTTTACCTCATTCCACAATGCCGACTTTTGTAATGACTGCTCAACAATAACGTCTTTATCTTTCTTAGTAATTTTCATCCCATTAAGCTTATAACCGGCAATTACATTATCATAAATACTCAGGTTAGGAAAGGGATTGGGTCTTTGAAATACCATCCCTATTTTATGACGTACAAAAATCGGATGCATGTTGTAAATGTCTTCGTTATTGAGCATCATCTTTCCTTTAGTGGAAGCACCTTCAATCAATTCGTGCATACGATTAATACAACGCAGAAAAGTTGTTTTTCCACAGCCTGAAGGCCCCATCACCGCAATGACATTGTTCTTTGGAATCTCAATATTCACTTTCTTTACAACATGGTTTTCGCCAAAGTAAGCATCAAAATCAATCGTCTTTAAAATTGTATTTTCCATTTTCTGGTTGTGATCTTAGTAATAATGTTTAATAATAACACCCATATAAGTAAGATGAGTGCAGCGCCCCAGGCCAGGTTGTGCCAGTCATCATAAGGGCTTGTTGCATAATTAAAAATCAGCAATGGTAAACTTTGCATTGGTTTTAAAATATTTGTAGAAAAAAACGGGTTGCCAAATGCAGTAAATAATAAAGGCGCAGTTTCGCCTGCTATTCTTGCAATTGCTAAAATGATTCCGGAAAGGACTCCGCTAAAACCGCACGGCAGTATAATTCTTAAAATTACTTTATGATATGGGAGCCCTAAAGCAAGTCCGGCTTCTTTGAGAGAAGCAGGTAATAATTTTAATGTTTCTTCAGTAGATCGCACTACTATCGGCAGCATCATGATTGCCAAAGCTACGCTTCCCGAAAGCGCTGAGAAGGTATTCAATGGTTTTACGATCCAAAAATAAATTACGATACCGACGACTATGGAAGGTGTTCCCTGCAATACATCTACCGCAAGCCCTGTCCAGTAAGACAATCGGGTCTTCCTGTTTTCACTTAAATAAATGCCTCCCATGATGCCAAATGGAATTGCCATTAAAGCGGCAAAAAACACAATGAGCAAACTACCCATAAGAGCATTTGCAATTCCTCCTCCAACTTCGCCCACAGGTTTCGGCAGATTTACAAGAAAATGCCAGTTAATTTTACTAATTCCCTCTTTTAAAATATAAATGAGAATTATAAACAAAGGAAGTGTGCATAGGATAGAAAGACCGATTATCGTTCCTTTGAAAAATTTACTTTTACCTAACCTGAATTTAATATTCGGTACCATATCTAATCTGTTGTAAACCGTTTAATAATCTTTTTACCTATTAAATTAATAACTACTGTAACCAGAAATAAAACAAGACCCAGCTCAATCAAAGAAGATAAATAAAGAGTGCTTGCGGCCTCTGTAAATTCATTGGCAATCACGCTTGCCATTGTATTGCCGGGATCAAATATACTTTTCGGAATTAAGCTTGCATTTCCAATAACCATGGTTACTGCCATTGTTTCGCCTAAGGCTCTTCCTAATGATAATAAAACACCCGCTAATAATCCTGATCTGGAATAAGGTAAAATAACAGACTTTATCACTTCATACCTGGTAGCTCCTAAAGAATAAGCTGCCTCTTTTAATGATGAAGGAACCATCCTTATCATTTCTCTGCCCAACGACGCAGCATACGGAATAATCATAATTGCTAAAATCAAAGCTGATGTAAAAATTCCAATGCCGTAAGGGGTTACTCCAAGTTTTATTTCCAAACTACGTACCATAGGCACTAAGACAAACAAGCCCCAAAAACCATAAATAACGGAAGGAACCGCAGCTATGAGCTCGATTGAATTTTTTAAAAATTCTGAGAACCAGCCCCGTGGATAATATTCACCTAAAAATATAGCGACCGCAAATGAAAAAGGAATAGAAATAATCAAAGCCAGGAAAGAAGTTAATAAAGTTCCCAGGAGGAAAGGGTAGGTTCCATAAATATTATGAACGGGATCCCATGTTTTTCCAAATAGAAAACTTGCTCCAAATGCTTTTATAGATGGCATTGATTGTACAATCAATGTAAACATAAAAGCTACTACCAATACAAGAATACTTAATGAGATCAGTACAAGCGAAGTTTTAAAAAACCTCTCGGTATGTATCTGGCGAAGTGACCTTTTTATCTTAATACTTTTCCAAACATCCATATTGGTAAAAGAAGAAATTTCCCGCAGCAACGAATTGCTTTGGGAATTTCCTGATTTTGTAAGTGGTAATAATTTCAAAAATATTTCAATTTATTATTATAATATGGGTTTACCATTATAAGAGGCGGATTTAAGAATTGCTTCTGCAACGGCAACTGCTGCCGGCGACAATGGTGCATAATGCAAATCCTGGCAATACTGCTGGCCATCATGAATATTCCACCAAAATAATTTCAAAAGGTCCTGTGCTCTTTCCTGAGAACGATTATTGTAGTTCTGCTCCTGGTAAATCAATGCCCATGTAAATCCACTTATGGGATATCCGTCAGCAGCCTCTGTATTACCTAAAAATATTTTTGAATCAGCGGGTAATTGTACATTACTGGCGGCACTTGTAGAAGCAATATTTGGTGTTATATAATTGCCGGATTTGTTCTGAATCTTTGCATAAGCCATTTTATTTTGAATAGCATACGCTAATTCAATGTAACCAATACCACCCGGTGTTTGTTTGATAAGTTCGGAAACGCCTTCGTTCCCTTTTCCTCCCAGACCTGCAGGCCAGTTTACAGAAGTACCTTTACCAACTTTGTTTTCCCATTCATCGTTTACTTTAGAAAGATAGTCGGTAAAAATGTTGGTAGTACCACTTCCATCTGAGCGGTGTGCCACTACTATCGAAGTTGCCGGAAGCTTTACTCCAGGATTAACGTCTACAATTTTTGCATCATTCCACTTTGTAATCTTTCCAAGAAAAATATCCGCAATAACATCAGGAGTAAGTTTTAAGGTATCTTTTACATCGGGTAAATTGTAACTTATGACTACTGCGCCCGAACACATTGGAATGTGTAAAACCGGAACGCCCATTTTTTGAGCTTGTTCCTCCGTTAATGGAGCATCAGAATCACCAAAATCAACAGTTTTGTTTGTTAACTGAAGAATGCCTCCGCCTGAACCGATTGACTGGTAATTTATTTTTAGCCCGGTAAGTTGATTATATACGGAAAATTGTTTTGAAAATAATGGATAAACAAATGTGCTACCAGCACCTAAAAGAGTTTCATCATCTCCACTCTTAGATGTTGATGTAGAATCGCTGCCAGTGTTATTTCCGGAACCGCTGTTACAACCGGTTGTTATACTTCCAGCAAAAGCTAATACAAGAACTGCAAGAAAAACATTTTTAATTTTTGATTTTATTTTCATGATTGTCTTTTTAATAAATGTTGTTTTAATATTTAATTTGAGTTTTTAGTTTTTTTATGATAATTATTTTCCAAATACAAAATAGAATGTCATACGGTAAACAAGGTCGTAATCACCATTAGAAACACCTGTTAGTTGCGAAGAATAGTGATTATACCAGATATTAGGCATAAAGTGAACATTTTTGTATGGAGTAAAATCCAAACCCACTGTAACAAAACTTTCTTTGGAAGTAATGTCTCCTGTAGGCGTTACACTTGCAACTCCGCCAGAGCTATTATACGTTGCCTCATAAGAATTAGAGTTATATCCGTTTGGAGAGGAAATCCCTGAATAACTTTTGTAAGTATCATTATCAATCTTCTTATTGGGATTATATCTATCGAATCGGGCAAAGAACCTCAGCTTATTTTTTACAATATTTCCATGTATATAAAATGATATCCCCTGTGCAGCAGTGTTAATAGTATCAGCGCCTCCACCAACAAGAGTCGCTTTTGTATCATTTCTAATGGTGTTAACAAATCCTTCTACTCCTATTGTTAACGCAGGAGTTGTGTATGCTGCAAAGCCTTTCCACATTTGGCGGTCATGATGCCAGGTTGGTGTCCAGTTCAGACGTTGGTAATCAGCGTAAACATCTACTACCACTTTCTTATCTAAGAAGTAATGATAGATGTCTCCGTAAAACCATTTAAAACTGGTAGCTGCAGGTTTTGCGCCGGTGCCATTGCCAATTAATATATCATAACCAAAATTCTTTGTTGATGGGTCAAAAAGACCTTGCAAACCCACTCCCATATCATAAGAAGGCGTGCGGCGAATATCTGCAATGGTCCTTTCAACGGAACGATAATTCCATATTTTTTCCGATAATAGCGGGAAAGCAGGCGTAGCCTGTTGCCCAACTATCAAGTCGGTACCTCTCCAAACATTTTTCCAGCGGATATCTGCAAGCTTAATATAAAAACTTAGTTTGCCATCTGAAAGTTCGTCCCCATTAGCTGCACTATTTGAAGGAGGATTGAATGCAGGAAAATTATCTTCAGCAGCTAATAATAATTCTGTAGAGAAATTTTTAGAAATATTATAATCATATCCTAAATAAATACGGCGGAATTGAAAAGCGTTCCTGTTTTTAGGTATCCCGGTATATTGATTATTGCCACCTCTATTCAGAGAATCGCTATGAGCTTTATAATAAAAATCGCCAAATGTGTATCCCCATAAACGACCCGAATTAGGTGTGCCTGCTTTAAAAGCGGAATCAGAATTCACAAGAAACTGTGCTTTTAAGGAACCATTTATTAATAAACAAAAGGCCAGGATTGGAATGAGAAATAAAATCTTTTTAATTCTTGTTTTACACATATAAAATATTTTTGTGCAAAGGAAAAGTTTGTATGTTACCAGAATGTTGCCTGAACATTATCATAGTGTTATCAAATTCTAAGATTATTCAAACAAATCAAGGAATCAGATATAAATCAACAAGTATTAAATAGTAAATATAATTTATGCGTTCTGTCGCACTCATTTAAATGTATTTCTCTGAGACAAAAATTTGAAAAACAGCAATGAGATTTAAAGGAGAAGTTATCAAAGCTTAAAATGCAAGTTTTAAAGAGGATACTGCTGTATATTGAAGATAGTATTCTATTTTTGCGCAAATCAAAAAAATGGCAGTCAATTCTATTTTAAAGTTTTTTCTTCCTAAAGACAAGATCTTCTTTCAATTATTCGAAAGTGTATCAGAAACTGTGGTACAGATGGCAGAAAAGCTTAAAGAAGAAGTTCATGAAAAAGAATTTGATAAAAGAGAAATACTGATAAAACAAATTGAAGATCTTGAACATGTGAATGACGATCATACTCACCGCATCTTTACTGAATTAGGCAGAAATTTTATTACTCCTTTTGACCGGGAAGATATCCATTACTTGGCGACGGCTCTTGATGATATTTGTGATTTTATTTATTCCGCAGCAAAAAAGATAAATTTTTATAAGGTAAATCCTGATGATCCTACTTTTCATAAAATGGCTGATCTGATTTTAAACAGTTGCACCGAAGTTCGCAAAGCCGTTATTGAATTAAGAGATATGAAAAATCTCAGGAAAATCACTGATGCCATGGTAGCAATCAACAGTATAGAAAACCAGGCTGATGATATTTTTGATATGAGCATTGAGGCGCTTTTTGAAACCGAGCCTAATGCCAAAGAAGTAATTAAAAAAAGAGAAATTTATCAGGTGATGGAAATAGTAACTGATAAATGTGAAGATGCCGCTAACGTAATTGAATCCATCATCATCAAATACGCTTAGAAGTTACCCTTTTTAATTGGCACAAAAAGACCTTATATTAAAAGTTAAGTATGTTTGTTTTTCTAATTACTATTATTGCGCTCGCCCTCATATTTGATTATATAAATGGTTTTCATGATGCCGCAAACTCAATAGCGACCATTGTTTCCACAAAAGTACTCACTCCCTTCCAGGCTGTGATTTGGGCAGCAGCATTCAATTTTATTGCATTTTTTATTTTCAGGGAACATAAAGTTGCCGGCACGATTGCCAATATCATGGCTGAAAATATTATTAATTTCAAAACAATAATTGCTGCTACTATTGCAGCCATCAGCTGGAATTTGTTAACCTGGTATTATGGTATTCCTTCCAGTTCTTCACACACACTTATTGGCGGCCTTGCGGGTGCGGCGCTTGCCGCAGGAGGCTTGGCAGGTGTAAATACTTATCCCATATATATCGCTTTAATATTTATGGTTCTTGCGCCAATAATCGGATTGTTATTAGGCTTCGTTATTACCGTGATCACAGTAAACATTGCGAAAAAATCCAGGCCTGCAAAAGCTGAAAAATGGTTTCGGCGACTTCAGCTACTTTCATCCGCTTGTCTCAGCCTTGCTCATGGCGGAGGCGATTCTCAAAAAACGATGGGACTAATAGTAACAGCAATCTGGTTTTATGAAAAAAATGTTCATGGCTACATTGGTAACATACAGGATTTTGGCATGCCCGAATGGTTGCCACTCGCATGTTATTCTGCCATTGCATTAGGAACAATGTCGGGCGGATGGCGCATCGTAAAAACAATGGGAACGCGAATTACCAAAGTAACTCCTTTAGAAGGCTTCTGTGCAGAAACGGCTGGCGCTTTAACTATTTTCCTCACTATCGGCTTTGGGATACCGGTAAGTACCACTCACACACTTACAGGTTCTATCGTAGGTGTGGGAGCTACCAAACGCTTATCAGCAGTGCGCTGGGGCGTTACTCTCAATCTGCTTTGGGCATGGATACTTACTATTCCGGTAAGCGCCGTAGTAGCTGCAGCAGTATATTATATCATACATTTTCTCACCTGAATTAATTAATAGAGCTACGATTTTGTAATCAATTTTCTCTTACTTTGTAACATGAATAAAATATTAGTTACCGGGGGTTGCGGATATATTGGCGCCCACACAATTATTGATCTTATAGAAAACGGATTTAGCCCGATATGTATTGATAATAATTCAAGGTCAACAGCGGCTTTGCTTACCGGCATAAAAGAAATTACCGGCGTTTTTGTAAAAAATTATAAAGTAGATCTCGCTAATTTTGATGATACTTATGCTGTATTCCAGGAAAATACCGACATCAAAGGTATCATCCATTTTGCCGCTTACAAAGCCGTTGGCGAATCGGTAAATAAACCATTAATGTATTTTGAAAATAATTTATTCTCTCTTATTAATATTTTAAAATGCACCAAAGAATTTAAGGTTCCGAATTTTATTTTTTCCTCTTCCTGCACAGTGTATGGCAGCCCCGATACAATTCCTGTAACAGAAGAATCGCCTATTAAACCTGCCGAATCACCTTATGGAGCTACTAAGCAAATGGGTGAAGAGATTGTGAGAGACGTTACTAAAACCGGTGGTTTACAAAGTATTTTATTAAGATATTTTAATCCGGTAGGTGCTCATCCTTCAGCTTTGATAGGAGAATTGCCTTTAGGGAAACCAGAAAACCTTGTACCCGCAATTACACAAACCGCCATCGGTAAAATAAAGACGCTTTCCGTTTATGGAGATGATTATCCAACAAGAGATGGCTCGTGCATCCGCGATTATATACATGTGTGCGACATAGCCCACGCCCATACGCTTGCTTTACAATATTTAATGGAAAATAAGAATGCAGAAAAATGTGAAGTGTTTAATCTAGGCACGGGTAATGGAGTTTCTGTATTGGAAGCCATTAATGCTTTTGAAAAAGTAAGCGGCAAAAAGCTCAATTATAAAATATCTCCACGCAGACCCGGCGATATTATGGCCATTTATGCTAATAATTCCCTCGCAAAAGAAAGACTCAACTGGAACCCAAAATATTCTTTGGATGAAATGATGGAAACCGCCTGGAAATGGGAATTGAAACTACAGGCTGATGCATCTTTGCATAGTAGTTCTAATTTTCAGATGAATTAAACAAAGACGCATTTAATTTTGTAGAAAGGTTTTACTGCTGTAATTGCCCTGCGAAGATAAAATCATGATATTTGTTTGTCTGCCCGAATGGTACAGGATATTTTTACGCATTGAATGCAAATACAGGTACTCTTGCCTGGAAGTTTGCAGCAGACAATTCATGGGTGCTTACCACTGCCGCAGTGAAAGATAATTCTGTTTTTTTCAGTACTTCCGATACCTATTTATTGTACGTTCTGGATGCAAAAACCGGCAAAATCAAATATGGTTTGAAAGCAAAAGGCTATTTGTATTCTTCTCCTGCTATCTCAGGAAATACAGCTTACTTTGGAGATTTTACAGGCGAGCCTTTTGCACTTGATCTGAATTCAAAAGGCAAATCGTTTGATATATTTTCTACCAACAACAGGAAAGCAAATGCAGTAAAAGTTTTAAACAAGAAAGGCTATCTGGATTTTACTTACAAAGCAGGCAAAGAAGACCTCTCGTTGTATTCAACCAATGTGAATGTGATGAATCAATTTTATACTCTCGGATCAATTGTTTCTTCGCCGGCAATATCCGGCAATACAGTTTTATTTGGAAGCGCAGATGGATTTCTATACGCTGTATATACTTCCGGAGAGTGATCCTGATGATCTGTAAAAGATTTGTAAATCCCGGGAATTTGTTTGTTTACTGAAACATATTTTTTAAAGAAAAGAAATACCGAGGTGTTTATTTTCTACGAAGATGATAATGAACTTCATCCGCCAACCAGCAAATTTGCCTGTTTTTTTATCCCATCAAATAAGCCAGTCCGTTACTAACCGGCTCGCATAAATTGAGCACATTTTTTTCCCTGAATAATTTTTCAATTAAATCACGTGCTTTTTTATAATCATCATGAATAGGACATGGATGCATAGACGAACATTTGCTTAAACCTAATCCACAACTGGTGAAAAATTGTTTACCGTCAATGGCTTCTACAATATTAATGATGGGTTGTTTCTGTTGTTCTTTGGAAATGAAAAATCCACCGGTAGGGCCTTTCAGGCTTCTGATTACATTTTGCTTTACCAGCGTTTGTAAAATCTTCCCTACAGTATGTTCATTGGCATTTATAAATTCTGCCACTTCTTTAATACTTGAATTTTCCTCTGTTTCAAATTTTGAACAAAGGTAGATCACAGCTTTTATGGCAGTTTTACAGGTGTTGCTTAGCATTATTTACATGTTTAAAAATTCACGTCCTTCTTCAGAAATTTTTTGTGCACTCCACGGCGGATTAAAAGTGATTTCCGCCTCTACTCCATAACCAGGAAATGTTTGCTGAAGTGCATTAATTACTCCATCATTTATAGATTCGCCCATTGGGCAAAACTGTGTTGTAAGTGAATGGGTGCAAAAAACTTTTTTCCCGGCTTCATCAAAATCAATCTGGTAAATCAATCCCAGGTCAACAACGTTTAATCCTATTTCAGGATCCATTACAAATTTTAATGCGCCCAGTGCCAGCTCTAACCTGGCTTCGTTATTACTAATTTCATTCATGATTTTTTAGGTTTATGCGATGCAGCTTTCCATACATTTCCATTATACAAAACTGCGGCAATTAATAAAAGCACCGAGGCAATTCTTATGGTTAATTCATTTGAAATAAGAACCCCTGTTGCAAATAAAACAAATCCTGCGAGATAAGAAATTCCCATCCCTAAAAATATTTTGTCGCTAAACAATTCTTTTGGATTAGGGGTTTTCCTCAATCCTGCTTTATCGTGATACACTTTGTTCCATACAATGAACGGAAGCGTTTTAAAAGTCATGCCAAAAATAATAGCCGTTATCCATCCAAAAAAAATACAGAATCCGTAAGTTATTATCAAATGGTAATTATCAATGGAAAATAATAATAACAAAATAACGATCCCTAAAAATATTAACGGAAGCGTCATCATAAAAACAGAGAGTAAAGAAATTCTTACCTGGTAATCCACTTTTTTACGAAGCCTCTCGTGATAAGCATGATAACAATAATATCCAAACATCATCAAGGCCGCCGCAATGGCAGCCAGGGAAAAGAAATACAGCCAGGTAATTTTAATGTATAAAAAGAAAATAATAAAACTGATCAAAGCGAAATTGATCAACGAATAAATCCACCACAATAATTTATTGTTGCTGTATTTTGAAATTAGAAATAAAGGAATCAATCTCGAACCTACACCAATAACTAATAACAGGAACCAACCTATAATTCCCAAATGCGCATGCAGCGGAAGATAAGACAGGGAGTCTTTTGATAAAATATTAAAAGTAAAATTATACACCAAAAATAATCCTACAATTGTGGTTATCAAAAGCCAAAGTGTGCCTGTAAAAACGAAAACTGCATGTACATTTTCTTTTTTACTTTCCACCATACTAATTCCAATATTTATCAAATAAAATATTATTGCCGCATTAATAAAAATAGCGCCCCATTGTGCCGGCCAGCCAAAATCAAAGTGATAAAATCCAAAGACTAAAAGCGGAATTCCTATTGCTGCAAAAGCAAATGAAAGGTAGGCCAATGTATTGCTGTATAATTTTCCTTCAATCAGTACCGGCACCAATTGATGGCTTGCTCCGAGTATCATCATAGTTCCCCAGCCCAAAGCCATCAAATGGGTAATAGCCAATGTGTGTGGATGAAAATAATGTTGCAGAAAAGCAGATGAAGAAAAGATTAATAAAACGGTAGCGATAAAAAATGACAGGCCCGCATATAAATAAAAAGGCAACACTACTTTATAAGAAGTGTTTTTAGCGAGGCCGGTATTTGCAGTTCCAGAAAACATATCAATCTTTAAAAATCAGAAGACGCACCTGGTTAGGGGCTTCTTCTTTTATGCGGTAGTCAAATTTTCTCTCCCTCAATTCAGGTAACAAAAAAACAGGTATTCTTTTGTGATAGACAAACAAGGCTGTGTCATCGGGTATTCTTTCAATTGCGGCAAGAATAGTCATCATGGGCTGAGGCATTTCTAATTCACGTACGTCAACAATTTGGATTTTGCCTTCATACTTTTTAAAAAGCTCATCCCACCCTTCGGAATTATTTTCCTCTTTATTTATTTCAACCTGCGCATCACCAGATTTATAAAAATAAGTCTCTACCAATTTGTCATCAATTGGATCAACAAAAGATTCAAATCCTTGCTTTTTCAATAATAAAATTAATGGTGTTGGTTCGAAGCTGTTGATGATTTTGAGGACGCCGCCTTTAGGTATGCTCTTTACTTTATCTACAATGGAAGTCAAAGGATCTTTGCCGGCATCAATAATTGGCCGAACATCAAAGTCTTCAATCTGTTCAGGTTTTATTGAGTTAAAAAAAGCAGGTAGTTTTGGTTTTTCTTTGTTTGCTTCCGGTGCAATTTCCCTATCTATTTCAAATCCCAGTGGCGCTAATTTTTCAAAAAATTTCTCTACATCAAAACCACCTATTTTTGAAGCCATGCCAATGCTTGTGCGTGCTGCCATTAGTTTTCTCAACAATGGATTCCGCAATTTCTCAAACTTAGGATTGATGCTGATAATCGCTTCCAGTGCATCAGGATTCTGTTTTAAAATTTTTGAAATTTTTGTATTGGCATTTATAATTATCATTATAGTTATTCAAAATAATCGTAGTAAATATTAATGCGCTTAACCATGGAATCAAAAATCGGTTTGGCAATAGCTGTATCACTTACGTTCTTTAATTCACCTGCCTGGCGCAGGATAGGAAGCATCCATTTATGGAGCGCTTCATCCGGGGCTCCTTTCAGTGTGCAATCCTTGATCATGGAATTCAATCAGCGAAACAGCTTCATCTTAATTCCGCCTCAAAAAATGCTCCAAAGAATTTTCTTGAAACTAAGATGAAGGCTGTATTCCGGTCAGGGTAAGCAGTTCGTTTTTCGGTTTATTCCTTTTCTAATTTTAAAGCTTTAGGGAAAAGGATATTGTTTTCAAGGTGAATATGTATGTGTAGGTCATCTTCAAATTCGTTTAATGTTTTAAACAAGTAAGCATAGCTGGCGCAGCCATCCTCAGGTACTTTGAAGTTATTACTCAGTTCTTTGATTTTGTCCATATTGCCTCCCACTAATTCGTGTTCTGTTACTGCTATATCAATTGGTTCTTTTACATTGTCAAGACTATCGAATTTTACGTAGCCTTTATCTTTTGTGTTTACAATATGTTTTACATAAGGGAATAAAACAGTTTCTTCTTTAACCATGTGCTCAGACATTTCATCACACACTTCCTGTGCTAATTTATTTATTTCTAATAATTCAGGATGATGTGCTCCGTGAACCTTCGCTACTTTTTCGGCATAGCTTCTTATATCGGGAATTGTTTTTTTCACATAACTATGATGTGTATTCACAATGTAATCAGCGAGAAAATCAAGGTTCCAATCGTTATAGGGCAAAGGCCGTCCGGTAGAAACATTTTTATCTGCGGTCTGTAATTCCTGTTCTACTTTGGTCACGTCTAATCCCTTTTCAGCGCAGGCTTCCTTCACTGTCTTCTTTCCACCACAACAAAAATCCAAACCATATTTTTTGAAAACTTCAGCCTTTCGTAAATCTTTTGCAACAATTTCTCCCAGGGTTTCATCTCCTTCGCCTTCAGGACGTTTAGAAATTTTTACGCGCCATAATTTTGGCCCTTGTTCCAGGTATTCCCAGGTAAAAATATTTCCTCTTTCACCCAGCAATTGATAATAAAGCGGTTTGGGATCATGGTCGTTATGAATGGTTAAACTTTCACCTGCTTTCAAATCATCAAATCTTACAAATATTGTCGGGTGTTTTAGTTTGGGTTCAATTTCTGTTACGTTCAAAATGTTTTCTTTTTCGGTTTCTTTCTTTTCTTCTTTCGCTTCAGTCAAATTAATTTTGGTAATTTTTATTTTGAATATTTCAGGGCCTTGTTCCAGGTAATCCCAGCTAAATACATTTCCATGAAGATTTTCCAATTGAAAACGAAGCGGGCGCGGGTCGTGGTCATTCTGCAAAATGAAGCTCTCACCGGGTTTCAGCGCATCAAAGCGATTAAAAATTGTTGCATGTTTTACAGAAGGGTGTAATAAAGTAGCATCCAGGATATTTTCATCTTCTTTTTCTGACTCTTTATTTTTGGTGATTTTCACTTTCCATAAATCAGGGCCTTGTTCCAGATATTCCCAGGTAAAAATATCGCCTCTTTCGGCCGACAATTCATAATAAAGCGGTTTCGGGTCGTGATCGTTATGAAGAATAAGGCTTTCACCGGAAATCAATTCATCAAACCTTACAAAAATGGTTGGATGTTTTAGTTTAGGTTCTAATAAGGTTACGTTCAGAATATTTTCATGTTCCAGTAATGTTTCCATGTTTATGTATTTTAATAATTAAATGAAGGCAAAGATAAATGAATTATTCAAATAAAAGTATTTAAGTACTTTTATTATTTTATATTTTTTAAACACAGATTTATCAAAATGATACGAAGTTTAAATAAAATTAAAATTCCCGTTATTTGTTACCTTACTGTACACCATTTCGAGTATTGCATTTTAAAAAAGAGGCTATTTCATTTTTCATAATTTTCAATTTTTGAATTCCTCTTCTTTTGAATTGCCACGCTCTTTTAACGCGCAGATAAAATGATATTATTCCCCGGCTTTAGCCAAATCTTTTTTAGCCAGATAAACAGAAAAATTAAAAAATACTCATTATTTCAAAACCATTCAAATGAATTACCTGACTTTGGTTAAAGCCGTGAAACTTTATTCATTAACCCACAGCTAAAGCTGTGGGTAATTCATAAATGCGTTAGAAAATTATAAACAAAATTCCTCCATCGTGTGGCCCAAAAATGAATAGGTGCTAATTAAATAAAAATAGAAATCCCTGTTATTTATCTCTTTACTGTAAAAATATTCCCTTTAAATTTCCTCTCTCCTCTGCTATTGCATATTATTCAAATTACGTTTACATTTGCTCTATGCTTCTCTTATGGATTAATATTATCAGGAAACCCACCTAAAGCTTCGGCTTTATTTCATTCTGTTTATTGTGTTTAATCAAAATGTCTGGAAGAATAATTCCACTCATTTTCCATTATTTTTTTGCCAAAACATAATTCCTAAAAAATTATTCCACTAAAAAATTATCATGAAGACTATCATAGAACCTTTCAAAATAAAATCTGTAGAGCCTATTCATTTTACCACGAGGAAACAAAGAATTAAAATTATAAAAGACGCATTTTACAATCCATTTTTAATTCATGCTGATGATGTGCTGATTGATTTGCTTACCGACAGCGGCACCAGCGCTATGAGCAGCGCGCAATGGGCAGGCATCATGATTGGCGATGAATCGTATGCGGGAAGCAATAGCTTTTTCCGATTTGAAAAAACAATACAGGATATTACCGGCATGCCCATCGTGATTCCTACGCACCAGGGGCGCGCGGCGGAGAAAATTTTATTTTCTGTAATCGGCGGCAAAGGAAAATATATTGTAAGCAATACTTTGTTTGATACAACCCGTGCTAACATTGAGTTTTCAGACGCCGAAGGAATTGACCTCTTATGTGCTGAAGGAAAAATCCCTTCTGTGCCTGCACCTTTTAAAGGGAATATGGATACAGTGGCTTTACAAAAATTTATTGAAGAAAAACGTGCTGAAAATATTCCGCTTTGTATAATCACTGTTACCAATAATTCCGGCGGTGGCCAGCCGGTAAGTATGCAAAATATCAGGGATGTAAAATCCATTTGCAAAAAACACAATATTCCTTTGTTTATTGATGCCTGCCGTTTTGCAGAGAATTGTTATTTTATAAAAAAGCGTGAAAAGGAATTTGCGAATGTGCCGGTTTCCGGCATTGCTCACGAATTATTTTCTTATGCAGATGGCTGTACGATGAGCGCTAAGAAAGATGCCTTCGCTAACATCGGCGGATTTCTTGCAATGAATAATGAAGAACTTGCCATAAAATGCAGGAATCTATTGATCATTACAGAAGGTTTTACCACTTATGGCGGTCTTGCAGGCAGGGATTTAGAAGCAATTGCCATAGGTTTAAAAGAAGTAATGGAAGAGGATTATTTACAATACCGCATTCGAAGCATTGAATATCTTACCGAAAAATTAATAGCAGCCGGAGTTCCTGTAATGCAGCCGGCCGGCGGCCATGCCGTATATATAGATGCCAAAGCGATGTTGCCGCACATTCCTTCCAATCAGTATCCGGGTCAGGCTTTGGTGGCTGCATTATATATTGAAGGAGGAGTACGGGGCGTGGAAATTGGCTCATTAATGTTTGGTAAATATGCTGCGGATGGTACTTTAATTCCTGCGGTAATGGAATTGGTAAGGCTTGCCATCCCACGGAGAGTTTATACACAAAGCCACATTGATTATGTAGCGGAAATAATTATTGATGTTTATAATAATCGTGAAAAGATACATGGATTATGTATAGAATATGAAGCTCCGGCATTAAGACATTTTACCGTGAGGATGAAAAAAATAAAATAATTGGTTATATTAGTGCACCAAATTAACTAAACCTTGAGAAATATCATCTTAAAATCATCATCCCTATTAGTATGCGTATTTGGATTGCTTAGCATGTTTAAATCCCTTTCGATAATTTTTAATTTATTCCATTTAAGAGAAATAGAAGGGCATTATGTTCTATTTGTAGTGATTGCTAATTTGATTTGCGGGATTATTTATTTGTGTGCAGGATACGGTATTTTTAAAGAAAAAAACTGGACAACTAACTTTTTATTTATCGCCGCTTTTATTCTTATTTTTACTTTTATCGTTTTAGTAATTTACATTATTTCAGGTGGAATTTATGAAGAGAAAACAATCATCGCAATTACAATACGCACTTTTATTACGCTGGTTTTTACTTTAATATCATGGAATTTCATCACTAAGAAAAATCAATTTTCAGGATACAGGATTTAAATAAATCGTTACGGATTACCAGGATCTACTAAAGTAACTTTGTTGGAGCTGGTCGTCTGAATGCCATGCTCCTCCTGCATCTTCCGGATGTCAATATTAATTTCCTGCAACAGCAGGTTCAATTCATTTTGAGACAATTCTTTTTTTGTAAAATAAATTACCATAATCAAAGCGCCATCATTTGTAATTTCCTGCAGGTGAACATCGTAAGAGAGTATTCTTTCTTTTTTGGAAGCAAGAATACTTTCGATCTTCTTTATGGCTTTTTCTAAATTGGCCGATGAAGTATTAGAAGATATCTGCGTTTTTATTTCGTTTCTTACCTGGCTACGCTCACTCCAGTTATCAAGAATGCTATCCACCATTTGTTTGTTAGGAATGGTAACTAATGATTTTTCAGGAGTACGCACTCTGGTACTTCTCAGTCCGATACGCTCTACTATTCCCTTCACATTATTTACTCTTACACTGTCGCCTGTTTTAAAAGGCTTGTCAAAAAAGATAATAAAAGAAGCGATCAGGTTCTCAAGACTTTCCCTTGCTGATAAGGCAAGCGCAGCACCAACAATACTCAGACCCGTAAGGAGGTTTCCAATATCAAGTTTCAAGGAATATTTAAGTATAAAAATGATTCCAAAAATGATAATGATGACGCGTATAAAATCTTTAAAAAAGAAAAGCAACTGGTATTCGCTTGGCGCTTTTTCATTTCCTGTTTTATGCCTGATCACGAGTACTAAAAGATCCATAAAGCGAATTACAAGAGAGACGATACAAATAATGATGGCCGCAGTTGCAATAGAATATACTATATCCCGGCTGGTTACGGTATTTATGGAAAACAATAGTTGTTTTGGAAAATTGAGGCTGTCAAGAGAAAATATGATCGTCAGCACCATTACTATTCTTTCGAGAGGAACAATAACAATGTTATCAAATTCTTCCTTTGTCATGCCTCCCCATTGTGCTTTAACGATCTTAAAAATCAATGCGGTTACGTATTTAGAAATAATCCGTTTTAAAATAATCACTAATAAAATGATAATAGCAACGACGATATAACTTCTAATGGTATTGTCTAAAAATATTTGGTCAAGGAATTTCATGACTATAAATTAAAAAATAGAAAAGTTATGGCAGATTATAAATAGTAAGCTGATTGTTTTTAAGAACATACATTTTATGATTTCTAAATTTTATAGAGGTGTTATTTTGTAACTCCGGCGGTAGCCTGTAAGTAATAAAATCAGGTAATGGTGGAGAGTATTTGTATAAATTTTCTTTATCAAATCCATAGATTGATTTGCCAATTACTTCAAAATCTGTCCAATGCAAAAAAGTAAGTTTACTTTTAAAACTTCCGTAATAATCGAATATATAAATGCCTTTTTGCGGATCATATAAATAAACAAAACCATCGCGGTCAATTATCCTTTCAGGATCTGGGGCCTCATCAAACAGCAACCGGAAATCAACCGTTTCGGAAAGAATATTCCCATTGTCATCCATCTTTATTAATTTATTATTCTGTTCATCAAAAAGCCATATGTTATTATCATAAGAAGTAGTAACTGCCTGCACTCTGAAAATATTTTGCATGTTCAGGTTGATTGATGTCACTATATCCAGGTATTTATCGAGCAATACAATAGTAGAAAAATTTTTGTAATAAAGAATCGCCTTCCAGGGATTTTGTGCATCTACATAAGCCAGTTTACCAAATTGAGTTACCTGGTTAAAAACTCCTACGGAATCGCCCTTTTCACTGTATTTTTTTAATTGATTATCAGGAGTGATCAGGTACAATTCACCGATGTTATCCACAGCAAAAGAAGAAACAGGAAAGTTTATTTTTTTTATAAACCGAAACATGGAATCGTTCTGTGCAATTGCTCCCGCAATACAAAAAATATTCAAAGCAAAAAGAAGGAATATATTTTTTTTACCACGGTTCATGATTTATAATATTTCAGTGTTAACTCCCCATTGTCAAATACTGCATAGCTATTGTAATTTATCCAATCACCCAGATTGATATAAACACTTTCATTATTCAATTTATATTCAATTGGCAAATGCCGGTGGCCAAAAATAAAAAAGTCGTAATGTTTTTTCTTTAGCATTTCCTTGCTGTAAATTATGAGCCATTCTTTTTCATCGCCCAGGAATTGTTCTTCTTCTTTGCCTGTGGCTGCCCTGCTTTTACGGCTGAAATAATTAGCTAATCCAATGCCGGCCGACGGATGAAGGATACCAAAAAGCCATTGCGAAAAATGATTCCTGAAAATTTTTTTCATGAATTTATAACGATGGTCTCCCGGACCTAATCCATCTCCATGGCCTATTAAAAATTTTTTCCCATTGAATTCAAATTCTTTAGGATCGTGATACACATCAATATTCAATTCCTTTTCAAAATAGCCATTCATCCACATATCATGATTGCCCACAAAAAAATGAATGATAATTCCGCTATCAGTAAGTTCGGCAAGCTTGCCCAATATCCTAACAAATCCTTTCGGAACCACTCTTTTGTATTCGTACCAGAAGTCGAAAAGATCGCCAAGGATAAAAATAACAGCAGCGTCATTTTTTATTTCATCCAGAAATTGTACCACGCGTTTTTCTCTCACAAGGCTCGACTCATAATCAGGAGCGCCAAGATGAAAATCTGAAAGAAAATATATTTTTTTAGAGGAATGAATTTGCATTAAAAATTATGAAAAGTAATTAAAAAAGCTCATCTGCAATTTCTTCTTTTGTTTTATTAAAATGAATACCAATTTTAAGAAGTATTGTGGATAATGTGCCTACTCTTATTGGATTGTGATTTGGGATAGTAATATGGTGCTGCCCATCAAGAAAAGTTGTTAATTGTATATGACTTCCACTTTGCCGGGTTACTTGATATCCAAACTTTTTTACAAGTTGAATAAATACTCTTGGAGATATATCTCTTGGAAGCCTCATGCTGAAATTACTTCTTCTTTTATCATGTGAAGCCGAATCAATTTAGGTCTCTTTTCTTCTTCAAAATGGCATTCCACAGCATCTCTTATATTTTCTTTTAATTCCTTAAGAGTATCAGCGTCAGTGATGATATCTTCTCCAATTGCTTTTGCAATATATCCTCCTTCGGGATCTTCTTCAATTAAAAAAATAATTTCGTTCATTTTAATATTTTTTATTTTCTATAAAGTTAATTAGAAAGTATCAGACTTTTTAATTAACTACAATGGCTTATCAATCAAAAATAAATAAACTTCTTTTGGACCGTGTACGCCTACTACCAATGTTTTTTCAATATCTGCGGTTCGGCTCGGACCGGCAGCAAATGTGATAAAAGAAGGCATCTTACTGCCATACTTTTCTTTTATCCCTTTGAGTGCATCGCGGGTATCATATACTAATTGGTTTATGTAAGCGATGCAAATATGTATTGGTGCGTAGGAGCTCACAGTACGGCCACTTTTCTGTGCACTGCTCATCACAATGACTCCGGTTCGTGCTACCAGGTAATGGCATGAAGTGATAGCTGCATCACAATCTGCCAGTAAAGGCACATTTATTGTAGATTTCCCTTCTAATTCCAATAGTTTTGAAATTTCATTTTCAACACAAAAAATATGATCCCATTTTTTTTGTTTTATTAAATTTTGAATTTGATTTTTTGCATCGGTTTCATTAATGCAAAAAGCAAAATTGCCCAATAGCTTAGTAAATTCTTCGGCAAATAATATTTCTAATTCGGGTGGCTGGGGCAGAAAGACAGAATTGGAACCTTCACTTTTTGGAAAAGGCAAAGGCGCCGGGTTACTCAGCGCCTCTCTTATTTTTTTTAAAATTTTTTCTTTAGAAGAAGAAACTTTCATTTTATAAGGTTGTATTTGTATCTACTACATGAATAGGAGGTTCTACCACAGCTTCCTTAGGATTATCTACAAAGTCCAAAGCTTTTTTATCTTCATAAGGTCTTTTGCCAATCAATACTTCAACATCACTTTGAAATAATACTTCTCTTTTTAATAATGCTTTGGCTAAAATCTCCACTTCATTCTTTTTACTATTCAACAATGCTTTTGTTCTTTCAAAGGCCACTACAATCATTTTTCTGACTTCTTCATCAATCATTTTTCCGGTCTCTTCACTAAAAGGTTTTTGGAAAGCGTTTTCCTGTGCAGGGTCGTAGTAGCTTACATTACCTACCTTATCATTCATGCCATATACCGTTACCATTGAATAAGCCATCTTGGTTACCTGCTGCAAATCATTACTGGCGCCAGTAGATATTTTGCCAAAGAAAATAGATTCTGCAGCGCGGCCTCCCAGTGTCATACATATCTGGTCGAGCAATTGATCCGTATTATAAAGATATTGCTCTTTGGGTGTGTATTGAGCATAGCCTAAAGCGGCTGTTCCTCTTGGTACAATGGTAACTTTTAATAATGGATAGGCATGTTCTAAAAACCAACCACAAATAGCATGTCCTGCTTCGTGATAAGCTATGATCTGCTTTTCTTCGGGCAGAATAATTTTATTTTTCTTTTCAAGACCACCGATAACTCTGTCAATAGCATCCTGAAAATCGTTCATGTCAACTGCTTCTTTCCCGTTTCGGGCAGCTATCAAAGCTGCTTCATTACACACATTTGCAATATCAGCTCCGGCAAAACCTGGTGTTTGTTCAGCTAATTTGTGAACGTCTAAAGATTGGGAAACTTTAATAGGTAAAAGATGTACTTTAAAAATTGCTTCGCGTCCCACCATGTCAGGGCGATCAATAGTTATTTGCCTGTCAAACCTACCGGGTCGCAATAAAGCGCTGTCGAGCACATCTGGTCTGTTGGTAGCTGCAAGAATAATAATGCCTATATCTGTGCCAAAGCCATCCATTTCTACCAGCAATTGATTCAAAGTATTTTCCCTTTCATCATTGCTCATCATCATATTTTTTCCACGAGCACGGCCAATGGCGTCTATTTCATCAATGAAAATAATACATGGCGCTTTTTCCCTGGCTTGCTTAAATAAATCGCGTACGCGACTGGCCCCCACCCCTACAAACATTTCTACAAAATCACTTCCGCTAAGACTAAAGAAAGGTACCTGAGCCTCGCCTGCAACTGCCTTTGCTAGTAATGTTTTTCCGGTACCCGGTGGCCCTACTAATAAAGCACCTTTAGGAATCTTCCCGCCGAGGTTAGTATATTTTTTAGGATTCTTAAGAAAGTCAACAATTTCCATCACCTCCACTTTTGCTTCATCAAGGCCGGCTACGTCTGTGAAATTAATATTTACTCTCGTGCCTTTTTCAAAGAGAGTAGCTTTTGATTTCCCGATATTAAAAATACCTCCCGGACCACCTGCACCAGCGCCGCCGCCCACTTTTCGCATCATCAAAATAAATACCAACGCAATTAAAAGTATGGGCAAAAGTGTGCTAACGATCTGGCCAAATAATTCTCCTTCATCGCCGGGAACGTCAGGAACCTGGTTTACTGTAGGATTATCTTTATAGAATTGGGATATCCTGTTAGCGAAAACTTCATCTTTAATAATGCTAAAATAAGCCTGTGGACCATCTTTAATTTTTTTTATGCCATCATAATCCTGCCCGAAAATGGGCCTGAAATAAGCTGCATCACTATCTAATTTCTGAGGATTGATAAATACCCTTACTAATTTTTTATTGCCTACGGTTTTTATTTCATCAATTTCACCCTTACGCAACATGGTAAAAAATTCAGTGTCTTTGATTTCTCCGCCGCTACTGGTATTAGTTGAGTGGTAGAGGTTATAGCCAATAATGAGAGCGAATATGATTCCATATACCCAATAAATACTAAGTTTGGGACGTTTTTTAGGGTCTTCTTCCGGAGTTCCTCCCGGCGTTGGATTTGGATTCAGTCTTCTTTGTAATGACTTTTTTTTCTGTTCTTCAGTTGCCATATCTGCTTGCTTCTGCAATATTTTTAATCTGAATTCTAAATTAAGAACCAGGCGTGTTTTTAATATTTATTGTATAATGTATGGTTTTCTTTCGAATTAATGTTCATTTATTGAAGCGTCGCTCCACATCTCTTCTAATTTATAAAATTTCCTTGGGCCTTGCAACATGATATGGACAACCACATTTACATAATCAATCAGGATCCATTGTTCACCTTGCCTGCCTTCATGTTTATAAGGATTTTCGCCACATTTTTTTTTCACTTCTTCTTCCACAAAATCAGCTATTGCCTTCAATTGTATCAAATTATTAGCTTCGCAAATAATAAAAAAATCGGTAACAGCTTCAGGGATTTTTTTTAGATCGAGACTTACGATTTTTTCACCTTTTTTTTCCTGTATTGCATGGATAATAGTTTTAAATAGTTTGCTATTTCTTGTTATCCTTGTTACGGCCTGCCTTTTTCTTTTTTCAAGTAACATTAAATTATTCAAATGCATTCATTTTTAATCGTATTCTAATTTCAGCAATCTGCAAAAATAAATTTATTCTGTTACATTGCAGATTAACGTGTAAATTTTGTATCTATTTTATCAAAAATACTAATTCTTTTTTAATCTGATTTGATGATTTCAAATTCTAAAAATATGCTCATTCTTGATAGTGTGGATAGTACCAACAACTATGCCATGGCGTTGATTAAGAATGGGAAACCAACTAGCATAAAAGCTGTATTTGCCATGGAACAAACTCATGGAAAAGGCAGGCGCGGGAAGCATTGGAAAAGTACTAAAGGCGATAATATCATTTTATCTATCCCTTTGCAAATGCAGTGGCTGCCTATATCACAACAATTTCAACTAAGTGTGGCCGTATCCTTAGGATGTTACCGCCTGATGTCTGAGTATACTCCTGGAAATGTTTTTATTAAATGGCCAAATGATATATTTATCAATGACACTAAGGCAGGAGGTATTTTAATTGAAAATATTATTAAAGGTACTTTATGTCAGTGGTCAGTGATCGGAATTGGCTTAAATATCAATCAGGGAAAATTTGAAGATTTAGATTTAAAAGCCACATCGCTTTCTATAAGTACAAAAAAATTGTATAATGTTTTACAACTTGCCGGGGAATTACGTTCATTTGTATTAAAAGAAATAGAGGATTTAAAATCGGGGAACTTTTTGCAAATGCTGGATGCCTATAACCAAAATTTATTTGCCAGAAACCGGTTAGTAAAATTAAAAAAACAAAACATTGTTTTCGAAACAAAAATTATTGGGGTTTCTGTATCAGGGCAATTAATTACACAAGATGCTCTTGAAAGGAGATTTAATTTTGATGAAGTGCAATTTAATGGAATGGTTTAATGGGAATTGCAGTAAAGCAACAAATAAAGCAGTTTCTCATACTCAGCAAACAAACAAAAATTGCAGATTTCGTTTGGCATTTGGATAGCGTGGGCATTTATAATTTTCAGCCCGGAGCATGAACAAAGGATGAGGAAATGCACGTTAGCCCACGCTATCGCAAATACACTTATTAGGGTTTACCTATCTTTCTCACGATAATTGAAGTTGCCTGTTTTCAAGAGTTACGTTGAAATGGATGTCTGCTTTCAGCGCTTTAAAAACTTTAATAACTGTGTCAATTGTCGCGCTGTTCGCGCTGCTTTCCAATTTGGAAATCTGAGCTTTTTGTACGCCCACTAATTTTCCTAATTGTTCCTGTGTCAATTTCCTTTCTTGTCTTGCTTTTTTAATCATGTGGCTCAACACTTCCATGTTAAGTTCATATTCGTAATCGTCCCTGTCTTTTGTTCCAACTTTGCCGATGTATTTGTCTTTCATTTCGGCAAGTGTGTATGTTTTCATTTGTGTCTTTGGCATAATGTTATTTTTTGTGCTTGTTCTCAAAATATTTTTTTCTGATATTCTCTGCCCGTTCAATTTCTTTTGCGGGCACTTTGTCTGTCTTTTTTATAAATCCGTGGGTTGCGAGGACGAATGTTTGTGAATTGTCTTCCTTGTCCCAAAATGCAAGCAACCGAATTTCATTTCCTGAATGTTTTGTCCTGAATTCCCAAATTTCACCGTTTAATTTTTTAAAGAGTTTCGGATTATTTGTCTGTTCGGCAAGGTCAACATTATAAAACACTTTCCTTGCCGCTTTCTGGTCAAGTTCGCCAATGAACTCGTCGGCTTCTTCTAAAAATATTACCTGGAAATATTGCAATCTTAAAGTTTAGACGAAGATAACAAATGTTTCTAAATATAGAAATATTTGTTTTGTCTGTCAATTTGCTGTGGAATGCTCGCTCAGGTGATGCATAACAATTTTATTTTAATAACATTCTTCTGGTTAAAAAAAGGCTGCCTCAATTGAGACAGACTCTTTTAAACAAATTCCTTTTATTTTAATGAGGTGTAACTGTATATATTCCGGTTATAAAATTCACATCTATCAAGTAAGTTCCTGCTGCTGAAGGCGCAGGAAAATCAGATCCCCCGCTTACAGCGTATTGAAAAGTACCTTTGACGCCAGCACCCGGTACAGACGCATCCTTAAGATTGTATTTTTCATCCCAACTGCCATTTACGGGCAATAAATCAAAACCCCCATTTCCTACTGATAAAGGAGTAGTGATCTGAAATTCTGCATTGGAAAGTTGTATAAATTGTTGTGAAGGCACCGGAACCGGTTGATTCCAACCGTTGAGAGTAGCGCCACCAATAATATATAAGTTAGCTGGAATTGCATCCCCTGCCAGAGTTAGCGAACCGGTATAGGATGAAACAGAATAGATGCCTGTCTGGAAATTGAATATTAATGTATAATATCCTGCTGTAGCTGGTGCAGGAATATCATTACCTGATCCAGTTGATGCCTGAAACGAACCGGAAACCCCGGCACCCTGAACGCTGGCATCTGCGACATTATATTTATTATCCCATGATCCGTTCACCGGCAATAAATCATATCCGCCGTTTCCTGTTGATAAATAAATAATAACGCCGAATGTAACAGAATCTAATTGTGTCATTTGTTGGGTGGGCACAGGAACCGGCTGACCCCAACCGCCGGGAGTAGCACCACCAATGATATATAAACTATCAGGAACCGGTATTTTTGGCGGTATTTTATAGGGTGTCATCTGTACTGTAATTACATTTGATTGATATTGCTCATTATTATTGGCATAAGACGAAGTAACTCTTATGTCAACAGGATAAGGTGTATTGAATGCGAATCCCCAACCAAGTAAAGCATTATTTAACTGCTTCGCAGTTAATGAATCTGATAAGGCTCCATTTACAACAAAAGTAACTTCATGCGAAAAATTTCTTCCCGAAGAATCCATTTCGATTGTAAATTTCTGGTTGGCAGAATCCGTAGCATATTTTGGATTTGTCCAGTTTAGCGTAAGCACCGTAGATGCCGAATCAGAAGGAGAGGGCGATACAGTAGTAGTTGAGGCCTTCAATGTTACCGCATTACCATTTGGATAAAATGTGTTGGTCATTTTTTTACAGGCACTAAATATTATCAAACAAGTGATAATCGGGAAAAGAATTTTTGAATTATATTTCATATAATTTATTTATAATAATAATTGAGTGTTGCTATCAAGTTTAACCTGTTTATTGAGTTATTGTATATACCCCAGTTTGAAAATTAACTGTTACAGTATAAGTGCCGCTTAGGGCAGGCCCATTAAAATTATTGGCGGCATTATAAGCAAATGTCCCTCCTTCCGGTAAGGAAGATGCATTTGCAGTAGCGTATTTATTACTCCAATCCCCTGCTACAGGCACTAATAAAAATTGCTGGCCTCCTATTAATTGTAGTGTTATCTTATACAATGTTGGGCTAATCTGTGTTAATTGCTGGTTCACAGGTGAGGTTACTGAACTTGGAGCGCCAGTTACCATCCAACTATCAGGCGTTGCACCACCAGTAATGTATAAAGTACCCGATGAAGGGGGTGCGATAACTGGCGGCGGTGCATAAGGGGTTACTACATAAGTAAGCACGTTTGAGTACAAGGGCAAACTCCCCTGGTTTAAAAAACTTTCAAGGCGTAAGGCAATTTGATGAGGAACGCCGGTTTGCAAAAGCAAAGAATTACCCAATTTAGCATTCAAATCTCCTACAGTAAAATTTGTACCTAAAACTGACGTCATAGAAATTTCTACAATCTTGGGATTAGTGAAGTTAGAGCCAACAGTATCAATTTGTAAAGTATAATTTACATTTAATGAACTTATCCCGTTGCTGAAAACATAATTAGGATTAGTCCACGATAAGATCAGGGCGGTACTTAGTGAATCTGACGGAGATAAAACAACTGTATCTTTGTCGGCAATATTAGATGATAGTACAGGAGCAGTAGCAACGCCTGCATAATCAAGTTTTGTTTCGGTTTTCTGGCAGGCAGTAAACAAAAGCAACCCGCTTAAAGCAATTATCGTTTTATTGAAATATTTTTTCATACTAAATATTTTAATCATTAATTATTAATACCCGGGGTTTTGAACCAGGTTGTGATTAGCAGAAATATCAAAAGTTGGTATAGGAAATAAATTACGATAATCACCAACAGCTGTACCATTTTTTACACCACCTTTCCATGCCCACAAATAGGCGCCTGTGGTAAATTGATTGTACCTGATCAAATCTGTACGCCTGAATCCTTCCCAAAATAACTCGCGCCCTCTTTCATCTAAAATATCCTGTAATGAAATACTTGCAACATCTCCTGAAGTATTTCCATAGGCTCTTGTGCGTAATGCATTATAATAAGTCAAAGCCTGCGCTTGTGTACTAGTAGTAGCGCCACGTAATACAGATTCTGCGTATATCAGGTATATTTCGGCTAACCTGAACAGGGGCATATCAATACTTGAAAAGACAGTTGTTGGGTCTGTATCAGGATCTTCAGTACCCGACCTTGTGCGGTTCCTGAATTTATAAGATGAATAACCATTTGTAGGAGCATCAAGCAATTGAGTCATCTCTAAAGTTTGGCCTTGAGTCCAAAATTGTCCTCTTAAATCATGTGCTGTATCAAAAAGGGCTACAAATTGCTGGGTTACACGAATACAATTCCAGGTACCCGCCTGCGCACCTCCCGAAACAGATTGGGGAATGCCTGCCGGGCCATTCACTAAAAAAGTAGTACCTCCATAAGTTTGCGTGTGAGTTCCATCATAAGGAATAGTAAGAATAAACTCATCTGTATTCAGATTATTATCCGCAAGCATTAATTCTGAATACTTTGGATGGAGGGTATAGCCTACATTAATTACTTTATTACAATAAGTAATTGCACTGTCATACTCAGGCGTTCCGGTATAAACACCCGCATTTAAATAGATACGGGCTAATAAAGCCCACGCAGCAGCCTGATCAGCACGCCCATATTGATTTTGCCTTGGCGCCACTAAATCCGGAACAATTGCCTTTAATTCAGATTCTACATACTTAAATAAATCGGCGCGTTGTATTTGCTTTGGAAGCGTAGACCCAATAACTGTATTTTCATCAACAAAGGGAGGGTTTCCATACAAATCCATCAGCACCCAATACTGGTACGCTCTTATAAAACGAGCCTCAGCCCTGTATTGCCTTATTGTATCTGCACTTGCCCCGGTAATACCCCGTGAACTCAAATTGGCATCTGAAGACTGTTTAATAAAATCATTGGCTAAAGTAATTTGAAAAAAGGAACGGTAATATAAACCGCCAACTACCTGGTTAGAGGCATCCCACTGCATTTCATGTATCAGCAACGGATCTGTATTACTGTGATAATTCCAACCTGCCTCATCAGTAGTAAGGCACTGCAAATACCAAAAATCACGAAAAAAATCAGAACTGCCTTCATCTGAAATTATTTGGGATGGAATATCCGGCTGCCCGGCCCCTCCCTCGTTACCTGTTAGCGCCCATGCACTATAAACTTTAGCTATTGCTTGCTGATAGCCTTGTGAGGTACTGTATAACTGCGCCGGCGTTAAATTATTGGTTGGGGATAAATCAAGTTTTTTAAGACAGCTTGTCAAAGCCGAGGTTAAAAAAACAACAACAATGATTATTTTGAAATTTTTCATATAACTTAACTTAAAAATGGTTGTTTAAAAATTTAAATTGAATCCTAAAGAAAAAATTCGTGGCCGGGGATATGGATTGGTATCAATACCACTACTAACTTCCGGATCTATCCCCGGATAATTCGTAATGACAAAAGCATTCTGAACATTAATGGTACCACGCAAGCTCGCCTTTCCATTTATTATTTTACCAAAATCATAGCCTATATTAAAATTATCCATTTTCAGGAAAGAAGCATTATACAGATAATAATCACTAAGAAATTGAGTAGTAGTATTTCCTTTAAATAATGTCGTTAAATAGCTTGTTGACACATTATTTATTGTCGATCCCCCTAAAATATTGGTTAAACTTCCATCTGTTGCTAAAAACTGATCATATACATAATTGTTGAAACTGGCGCGTAATACAAAGCCCGCACTCCATTTTTTGTAAGATAAGTTTGTGCTGAAACCAAAAAATAGGTTAGGGTCTGCACGATGGTTTTTTACAACATCGCTGCTATTAATTATTCCATCCCTGTTTACATCATTAAATAATCCTTCAATTGGAAGGCCGGTTTTGCTGTCATAAATCTGCTGGTATAAATTGAATGTATTTTTGCTATAACCAACAGTATTAATAAAAGCAAATCCCTGTGCTCCTGTTCCGTTGATCTGGCCACTTGGGAAACCGGGATAAGTGGGATCGTCTGGTATTACGGTTAAGTTAGTAATAACGTTTTTGTTATAAGACATATTAAAATTTACATCCCAATTCAGATCTTTACTTTTAATAGCCTGGGCATTAATATTGAATTCTACACCCGTATTTTTCATATCCCCAACATTTGATAAAATAAACGCTGAAAAGTTGGTACCTGCAGGCTCGGGAATACTTTCTAAAAGCCTTGAAGTTTTCTTAATATAAAAATCAATACTCCCGTTGATCCGGTTATTTAAAAAACCATAGTCTATTCCAATATTTGAGGTAGCAGTTTGTTCCCAAGTCAAGCCTGCATCATAACCACCAGGACGATAACCCTGAATAAATTGGTTTCCAAACTGATAGGCTGCTGTTGAAGTGGCTAAAGAATAGGAAGGTAAAAAAGCATAGTTGGCAATACCATCTTGCTGGCCTGTTATACCATAACCAATACGAAGTTCAATATCTGAAATTGTTTTACTGTTTTGCAAAAACTTTTCCTGACTTATTTTCCACTTAAATGCGCCTGAAGGGAATGCCCCCCATTTATTAGGCTTTCCAATATTGCTAAATGTCCCTGTTCCAAAAGGGCCAAACCGGGAAGACCCATCCTCACGTACGGTACCTGTTAAGTAAAACCTATTGTCATAAGAATACGCCGCTCTTCCAAAAAAAGAAATGATCGTGTTTTGGGGTATATCGAACCGGGCTGTGGAATCTCCATCAGATAGCTTTACCCCTGTTGCGCTATAACTCCCATATTCATAATTAGTAGTTTGAAAATTATTATAAGAATACCCTGCAACCGCATCTAACTTACTTTTAATAGATTTAAAATCTTTGACATAATTTAAATAATATTCAGCTACTGTATTTTGTATAGTGCTTTTGTATTGCCCGCTTGATCCTCCCAGTGTTCCAGGATTGGCTACATTATAATTAGAGGCTGCACTGTCAGGGATAAATGTGGTACCCTTCCCGTCCGCAACATCATATCCCAGGTTTACCTTTACGTGCAGATCTGGCAAGAAAGGAAGACTATAATCTAATTGAATATTACCAATACTTCTTAAAGGGTTTGATATATTTCTATTTTCTTCCAGCAATCCAAGAGGATTATATGGAATCTGCGAACGCAAGTTACCATTGGCATCCACCCATTCCTGATATCCTCCAAATCTTTTGCTACTTGAATATACAGGTTGTGTAGGATCATAACCTATTGCAGCGCCAATAGCATTTTGGTTGGCAAATCTTGTATTTTCAAAACTTCCTTTTAAACTAATATCCACTTTTAAATGATTATTCAATAAAACAGGATTAAGTGCAAGTGAAACGCTCGTCTTTTGCAGGTCATCTGTTTTTAAAATGCCACTCTGATTTTGATATCCAATAGAAACTCTGTAAGGTAAATTTTTAATGCCACCACTTATACTAATGTCATTGGTTGTTCCTAATGCATTTTGGAAAATTTGGTTTTGCCAATTAGTATTAGCACTTCCTAATAAAGCTATTTGTGCAGCTGAACCATTTGCATTCACAACTGATCTCATTTGGTCACCGTTCAAAACACTGGCTTTTTTAGCAATGGTTGACAGCGAGTTAACTGTGCTGAAACTCACCCTCAATGCCCCGCTTCTGCCTTTCTTAGTTGTTATTATTATTACACCATTTGCGGCCCTTGAGCCATAAATAGCCGCAGCCGAAGCGTCTTTCAAAACTGTAAAAGACTCAATATCATCAGAATTAATCATGCTCAATGGATTTGCTGCTCCGGCTATTGAAGGAGTACCATCAAGATTTGTATTAGGCGCTAAAGGAACTCCATCAATAACAATTAATGGATCGTTGCTAGCATTTAAAGAAGAACCACCGCGAATACGGATTGTACTTCCTGCGCCAGGTGCGCCACTATTAGAAATGACAGAAACGCCCGCTACCTTACCGGCAATCATTTGCTCAGGAGTAGTAATTGCCCCCTTTTGAAAATCTTTTTCTGTAACGGTAGAAATAGCGCCCGTGAGATCTGTTTTAAGTGCTGTTCCATAACCAATCACTACTACTTCACCCAATTTTTCTGCAGAGACCTCCATAGAAACATTGAGAGACGATTGATTGGCAACAGCTACATCCTTCTGAGCATAACTGGCGGAAGTAAAAACCAATGTGGAAGTGGGAGAGGCCTCAATAGAAAAATTTCCATTAGCATCCGTTTGCGTAGCAGTTTTGGTTCTTCGAACCGTTACTGTTACTCCTTGTATCCCCAATCCGCTTTTGGAATCTGTAACCTTGCCTGTAACAGTGTTTTGCGCTTTAACGCCAAAAGCTACAAGAGTAAAAAATAACAATGCGTATGTCTGCTTTGATATTTTAGAAATGCTTTTTCTCATGAGAAAAATTTGAATTTTAAATGTGTTTATGTTTCGGTTTATTGATCTGGATAGATAAGTGTGTAAATCGTACACAATTTATATTATTTTTTTACACCAAAGTATTTTCTTAAATTTTTTTTTCTGATTTTTTTTTCTGATTAATTAAATGACCTGACCCGGTCGTTAATTCTTCTTGATTTTATCTGCAATCGTTTATCCGAATCTTAGACAATTGTTTTATAAAAATTGCTGCACCGGTTAAAAGAAATTACTTTTTTTTGACTAAATTCTTAAAACAAATTCAAACCATTTGCTCTTTTCGTACAATCAAAAACAATTAAATGCATTGTTTTATCTCTATTTACCTGAATTTACAAATCACTATTTTTTGTTTGTTTACTGCAATAATTAAATTTATTATGCCCTTTAAAAATCAATCCCGCTCCACGTCTTTTTATTCTTCTCATATTTTTCATAATCAAATTTATACAACCTTCCCGGGCGGTGTGGTACATTTTGTTCGTCTTCGCCCATGTCCACCAAATAATCCATCGAGAAAAACTTCTTCCTGAAATTTCTTCTGTCAAGTTTTTTATCAAGAATCGCCTCATACAGATTTTGTAATTCCCGAAGTGAAAATTTATTAGGTAGCAAGCTTAATCCCAAAGGATGTTCCTGCACGCGCTTCTGCAGCCATTCAATACATAAATCAAATATTTTTTTATGGTCAAATAACAATTCGCTCACACTATCCACTTCATGCCAATGCAATTCATTATCTAATGTTTTTAATTTGTGATGTTGCACATTTATTAAAGAACAATAGGCTACTGTAACTACTCTTCCGGCCGGATGACGTCCAAATGCCCCAAATGTGTGTACCTGTTCCAGGTAAAGATCATTTAATCCTGTCCTTTGTTTTAAAATTCTATAAGCGCTTGTATCCAGGTCCTCTTCAGGTTTTACAAGATCCCCAAGTAACGAAAATTTATTATGGTATTTTTTTAAATCAGATCGAATAAGTAATACCTTAAGTTTGTTTTCATCAAAACCAAAGATTACGCAATCAACAGAAAGTGCAATTCGGTTAATACTTTGCACTTCAGTCTGTAGTCCTTTGAAGGTTTTTGAATTTTTTGCTTCAATTTTTGTGGTTGGCATTGGAATTCCTATTTCAGTTAATTTGAAATTTTATGATCAATTACTTTTTATAAACTTGATACATAGGTTTTGATCAGGCGCGGAGATCGAAAGAAAATAAGTGCCTTCAGCAAACATAATTATTTTATTTATTTCATAAGTATTATTTCCCGATTCTATCGAAATCTCCTGCTTTAGTAATTGTCTTCCAGTAATATCTGTTATAACAAGGTTTGCTTTTTCATTGGTAGGAGATTGGATATTCAATTTTAGTGAGCCACTTACAGGATTTGGGTTTATTTGAGCTTTCCAATTTTGGATTGTTGAATTTATACTGATAATAGAACTGTAAGTAAAATTGCCATCTATGTCCACCATTTTTAACCGATAATATTCCACCGTAGAATTGCCTAAAGAATTATCCGTGTAACTGTAACTGTTACTTCCGGTTGCTTTTATATCGGAAACAAAAGAAAAATTTTGTCCATCATTACTTTTGTCCAATTCATAATGATCCAGGTTTAATTCATCAGCTACCTTCCAGGATAATATATTATTATTGCCATCATTTCTTCCTGAAAAATTGATAAGTGTAACTGGTAAGGCACCAGCAAGATTCACATACACATAATATTGGCCAGGCTGAAGGGTAACATTTTGTAAAGAAGCAGACACTACCGAAGTGTCTGCTCCTGTAAATATATTATACCAGGTACCTGTACTGGGGAAGGATATTGTTCCGGTCTCCTGGGCCACATCAAAATTACCATACACCATCACCTGCAATGGAGAGCCATTAACACTCATCCATTTTATAGCCCCGGATAAATCTTTATTGACTGTGCCAGTAGTGAATGTGGAAAGATAGGCAGGGACATTTCTTAAGTTCAGTAATTTGCTGTAAACATTGTATAATGCAAGCCTGTCCGGTTGAGTATAATAATCCCATCGTATAGGTTTCGGGTCAATGCTTGCGCAAGTGGTAGTGCCGTTGCTGCAGGCATTTGGCGAATAATCATAGCCTAATTCTCCAAACATCCACATCATTTTTGGACCCGGTATCATAGACCAAAATGCAGTAGTCATTGCCGCTCTTTGAAGTGCTGTAGCAGTATCCTTTACATTATAGCTGCCGGAAGAAGCGCCATAATTCTCATTTTTAAACATGACTCTTTCATCACCACCTAATGTCTCATCATGGCTTTCCTGGTAAGTCACCATACCGGGTTGTGTTAATCCGGCACTTGAATAAATACCATTACTAAAATCAGCTCCGCTATTGTAGTAGCCCATAGAAGCCTGTGTAAAAGCATAATTTTCATCAGCCCCATTACCCCAGGTAAGCATTCCGTAATTTGTATAAATTACCTGTTCAGCATTATTTACAAAACTTTCCAGAATGCAATAGGTGGATGGCTTTATGCTTTCCAGTTCGTCATAAATGCTTTTCCAGGTACTTACTCTTCCCGCATCGTAGGTAGTTTCCCAACTGTCATCAGTAAGACTATATTGAGTTTGAGTATATCCACCAGCCAGATCAAAACGATAGCCGTCAATATGATAATTATTAATCCAGTATGCATACACTCTGTTTCGAAGATCGATCGTTGCCTGGCTGGAATGGTTAAATTGATTACCTACATTATATGGATGAGTAGGAAGAGAATCGAGCCATGGATTTTGTAGGGTTGGAGTATTGGTTGAAGAATTCCAATACATTGATGCCAGTGGCGAACTGCTAAAAACATCCTGCATTGCCAGGTCCATAATTACTGCAATTCCGTTTTGGTGACATACATCCACAAATTGTTTCAAAGCATCAGGAGTCCCGTAAACTTTATCAGGAGCAAAAAAGAAATTAGGATTGTATCCCCAGCTACTGGCGCCTTCAAAATTGCAGAAAGGCAAAACTTCAATGGCATTGATACCCAATTTTTTCAAATAATTTAAAGTATCTGTAAGTGTAGTCCAACTTTCAGTAGTCACAAAATCGCGTACCAACAACTCATAAATAACCAAATTTCTTTTATCCGGTTTTACAAAACTATTATCGTTCCAGCTATAAGGTGTTTGGCCTGTTTGTAAAACACCCGCAAGTGTGCCGGCAGCCTGGGTTGGAAAAGCTTTCAATCCGGGAAAATTTCCTGCAGGAATATATGGATCAGCACTTTTATCCAAAACCAATTGGGAATTATAATCTGCTACCTGGAGGCTGTTGTCAATCAAATACTGATAAGCATACTGAGTTCCTGAAGTTAAACCTTTTATGGTAACCCAATATCTAAGTCCGTCAGAGGTTTCATTCATTTGATAAGGAGAGGATGCTGTCCAGTTATTAAAATCACCAAGCACCATGACCTGTTTTTTATTAGGAGCATATAGAACCAATGTTACCGAATCAGTAGAAGGATAATAATTAATGCCATCCGTTACACCAGCCGGCAATGGTGCGATTGTATTTGCGGAAGCTACATAAAAAGAAAGTGTGTCGCTATTAGTATTGGCGCCATTAGTCACTTTTTCAATAATCGTTTGAGTTCCGAATGCGGAAATGGTGGCATTAGTACTGTCTTTAGTTCCGGTTGCAGTTGAAATAAGATTTCCATTAAAATAAATTTGAATGGTGCTTCCAGCCTGGCTTGCTTTGCCAACTATTGGCAGATTATCACCCACGGTTTTTGTGATCGCTTCCGGTATAGGAGAATATTCCGGCTGCCGGTATGGATTATCAATTCTTGCATAAAGGCCATTATCATAAACCGGAACGTACATATCACTTGCATCCGCATTCCGTTGCACAGTATTCCCGTTTCCACTTCTAAAAAGAATCGCTATTTTTTGAATGGTTTCCGTAGGATCAGTCAGTCCAAAAAAAGTCCGCAAACCACCTGTTATTGTGAAAGACCATTCATTATTTCCTAAATATGCAGCCTGCCAGGCGGGGTTTGTTACGCCCCAGGTGGTGACCACATGCAGCCAATCGCTTGGACTTGTGCTTTTATTTGTGATCACTCCGATGTGAACATACACATCTGTTACAGGCGTATAATTAAACAAACCCTTATTTCCATAATTTGCATCAACTGTTATAGTAACAGGAGATGAACTTTCCTGCGGAAAATCGGGTGTCCACGATAATAATTGAGAAAAACTTTGGAAAGAAAAAAACAGGATACATATAGAAAGTAAAATTTTTTTCATGCTGCATTATTGAATGAATGTGTAAATTAAACACATTATTTGAGAAAATCATTTTTTTTGAAAAATTTTTTTTCTGAAGTAAATAATTTATCCGGAAATTGGATTAAAAAAGAAAAGTTTAAATAAAAATCTTTGATAAAAGTTCGTTTACTGTAAATAAGACCTTCCAGGTTTTTAAAAACCTGGAAGGTCTTATTCGGACTTTTAAAGAGTCGTCAAATCTGACATTTCAAAGGATTATTTTTTTTACAGCAAAACAACTTTTATTGAAGATTTCTAAACTACCTAAACCACTCCAAACTAATAAACTAATTAACCAATTAACTAATAAACTAATAAACTAATTTACCATTTACCTTTGCGCCACAATGCATTACGCCTCAGTAGAAAATTTAAGTAAATCTTTCGGGATCAGAACCCTTTTCAAAAACATCAATTTTCATATAGAAGAAGGAGATAAAATTGCCTTTGTTGCCAGGAATGGCAGTGGGAAAACAACACTTTTAAAAATAATTGCCGGTAAAGAAACCGCAGATTCTGGAACGATCTGGATACATAAAGAAGTAAAAGTGATTATGCTGCAACAGGAAACTGTCTTTGAGAACGAAAGAACTATCTGGGATAATATTTTAAATCTCGATAATCCGGTGGTTCGCCTGGTAAAAGAATATGAAATGCTTTTGGATGAAGAAGTGCATAATGAAAATCGTATCAATGAATTGATCACCGGGCTTACCGAAGCAAATGCGTGGAATTTCGAAAGTGATCTGAAACAGATCCTGGGGAAATTAAATTTGCATCACCTCAACGAACCGGTAAAAAATTTGAGTGGAGGTCAATGCAAGAGAGTAGCGCTGGCGCAGGCCTTAATAGAAGCGCAATTGCATGAAGGAAAATGTTTATTGATTCTTGATGAGCCTACAAACCACCTGGATGTGGAAATGATAGAATGGCTTGAAAACTTTTTGGCAAGCAATAAAAGCACGCTGTTATTGGTAACGCACGACCGTTATTTTCTGGACACTGTTTGTAATGAAATCGTAGAACTGGACGATGAAAAAATCTATGTTTATAAAGGGGATTATGATTATTTCCTGGAACAAAAATCCCTGCGACAGGAAATTCAGCAAAGTGAATTATTAAAAGATAAAAATATTTTCAGGAAGGAACTGGAATGGATGCGCAAACAACCTAAAGCAAGAACCACAAAATCAAAAAGCCGGCAAGATGCTTTTGTAGAAATAGAAGACAGGGTAAATCAGAAGAAAGAGGTGGCAGAAGTATCGCTACAAGTGAAAATGACGCGTATGGGCGGAAAGGTTTTGGAGATGAAAAAAGTATATAAATCTTATGGCGATAAAGTGATCATGCACGGATTTGATTACATATTTAAAAAAGGAGAAAGAATTGGGATTGTTGGCAAAAACGGAACAGGAAAATCTACTTTCTTAAAAGTAGCGCTTCAGATTGTTCCGCCCGATAGCGGAAAAATAAACCATGGAGATACCATTGTTTTTGGAAATTTTGCGCAGGAAGGCCTTCAATATAAAGAAGATAAAAGAGCCATTGAATATGTAAAAGATTTTGCCGAGTTTTTTCCGTTGGCCGATGGAAGCAAAATCAGCGCTTCGCAATTCATGGAAAAATTTGGTTTTACAGCACAGCAACAATTTACTCCATTGAGCAAATTAAGCGGTGGCGAAAAACGAAGGCTGCATTTATTGAGTATCCTTTTTAAAAATCCTAATTTTTTGGTTCTTGATGAACCGACAAATGATTTGGATCTGCAAACTTTGCGTACGCTTGAAGAATTTTTGCAGGATTTTCCGGGGTGTATTTTAATTGTAAGCCACGACAGGTACTTTATGGATCGCCTGGTGGATCATCTTTTTGCTTTTGAAGGAAACGGAGAAATAAAAGATTTCCCCGGTAATTATTCCCAGTACAGAATGTGGAAACAATTGGAAGAAAACAAACCGCAAAAGCCTGAAGGTGAAATGCTGAAAGCTCAAAGCACACGGCTGAACGCTGAAAGCTCAAAGCCAAAAGTGGAAGGGAAACTTTCTTTCAAAGAAAAAACCGAATTTGAAAAATTAGAAAAAGAAATAAAAGACCTGGAAAAAGAAAAAAAAATATTGGAAGTAAAATTAAATAATAGCTCATCTGATGACCGGATAGACTTTGAAAAACTCCAGGAAACATCCGAAAGATTAAGCAGCATCATTGTGCTTCTTGATAAAAAAGAAATGCGTTGGCTCGAACTAAGCGAGAAAGCGTTCTTATAAATCACAAAAAATCTTTTCCGAAAAGGTGAAATAATATCCCTTTCCAGCTATTAAAATTTTTAGAATTAGGTAGATTAAGCGCAAATCTTTTATGGAATTAAATTTAGAAGCATATGATTTTCAAATGAATTGCCACTTGCTTTAGCATGTGGACAATATTTATAAGAATTGACAGGCTTTAGCCAAATTCTTATAAGAGTTTTAGGCTAAAGCCGAATAAAGATTTCTTTAAACACCGGGTTGAAACCCGGCGCAATTAAAAGCATAGCACGATTGCGACTATTCTACCTAATCCTAAAAATTTTAATTAAAACTCCTCTATTCTATTTTAAAAAACATCATCCATCATATTCAGCGTTTTTCTCTTGCTACTCAACGCTTCCTGAATCTCCCCTGCAAGCAAACCGGTAGAATCGCCGTAGTGTTTCAGAAAAATAATATCCGGATCATTAAAGGTAAATACTGAGCGAAACTTCATTTCTGAGGCTTCTTCTATATTGCCTATGAGTAATATTAGATTAAATTTTCTCTGATGAAATATTTCAATAGCGGTTTCATCATCTACTGTTGCAGTGCTTTCCCACCTGGGGTTTTCATTAATGAACCCGGATAATTTCTGTAACAAACCCGGATCACGGCCTATTGATAAAATCTGAATTTTTTCCATAATCTTATTTTTTTTAAATGTTCATAGGGACTTCCATCAATAAAAATTCCGCATCGCTATCCGCATGTAAATTTACTTTATCAGTTTCCCAAATCCCGTAACCATCACGTTTGTGTAATTGCTGATCGTTTACGCTAACATCTCCGCTTAAAACAAAAATATACAATCCATTTCCGTTTTGTTTAAAATGATAATCTGCGCTGACATCTTTATCAAACTTACCTAAATGAAACCACGCGTTTTGGTGAATCCATACGCCTTCATCATTTTGATTGGGAGAAACTATTTGTTGTAATTTATTATGCCTGTCAGCTTCCTGTAAAGTGATTTGATCATACCTGGGAGCTACATTTTTCTTATTTGGGAAAATCCAAATTTGCAAAAACTTTACTGGTTCATTTTTATTTTCATTATACTCGCTGTGCCTGACGCCGGTACCAGCACTCATTATCTGTATATCACCCTGTTTAATTACCGTTGTGTTTCCCATACTGTCTTTGTGTTCCAGATCGCCTTCCAATGGTATTGAAATGATCTCCATATTATCATGAGGATGAGCGCCAAACCCCATGCCTTCACTTACGGTATCATCATTCAAAACACGTAATGCGCCGAAATGAACCCTCTCTGGATTATGATAATTTGCAAAACTGAAAGTATGATAACTGTTGAGCCATCCATGATCGGCATGACCACGTGTGCTTGCTTTATGAAGAATTGTCTTTGCCATAATTGATGTTTATATTTTTGTAAATAATTTATTATGCAAAGTTGATCGAATCCTGTATTTCTGCCAATGATATAGGTTAAGAAAAGTGGTTAATTTAGATTAAGTGAAAAATTTCTCAACTGTGTTTTTATTCTCATAGTTTTAGGAACTCTGCAGACATCGGGGTTTCCGGTGAAGTTCTTTCTAAGCTGATGTCTGTGAACCGGAAAACCCCTCTGAGACACGGTGTTTTGAATTTTGTAAGTGCAAGAGTAGATTCAGTAATATTTGAAAATCGCCTGCTTAATAAAAATATATTATGGATTGTTCAATTTCTTTGCAGCAGCCTTGTCCAGGAACCAATGTAATTCTCCGTTACCCGGTTTAATTATTTGGGACGGTAAACTTTCAGGCATCAATGGACCTTCAAGCACCTGCTGTAATACATGTGATTTTTTTGAACCATCAACCATAAAAGCTATTGCAGAAGCCCTGTTTACAATAAGAGGCATCAGGGTGATCCTGTACATTGCCTGTTTTTCATTATAAACTGAATTTACCCAATGGATATGTTCTTTAATGACAGGGGATCCTGGAAATAAAGAAAGAGTATGGCCATCATCGCCCATTCCAAGTAGCACCAGATCGAAACTGATATTGGTACTGTCAAAAAACGTGTGCAATAATTTTCTATATTCCTCTGCTGCAAAATTGGGTTCTATATCAGTACGCATAATATGAATGTTGCCCGAAGGAATATCAATATGATCCAATAAAATATCGTAAGCCATTTTTGCATTGTTCCTGTCGTCCGTAAAAGGCACTGCCCTTTCATCGCCCCAGAAAACATGAATACGTTTCCAGTTTATTTTGCTCTTGTATTTGTCAGATGCCAGTTTTTGATAAAGCAACTTTGGCGTTTCACCGCCTGATAGAACCAGGTAAAAAAATTCCTGTTTTTTAAAAGTATCGGTAATCAAATTACAAATCCATTGAGCGAGTTCATCACTCATGATCTCTTTATTGTCGAAAATATGAAGTTTCATTTAACTTGCTTTTTCAGTTTTCTTACTTTTTTCTTTGGCAGACTCAATTACTTTAGACTTTGCTTTGGCTGGCATAGAGATCCAGTTGTGTCCATCTCTCGCTATCAGCGCTTCGGCATCTTCGGGCCCCCATGAGTCGGGTGAATAATTAGGAAAATCCAAAGGCTTGCGCGCAGACCACACTTCCAAAATCGGCATTACCACTTTCCAGGCAGCTTCTACCTGGTCGCCCCGCATAAACAATGTGGCATCACCATCCATCACATCGTATAAAAGAGTTTCATAAGCTTCCGGTTCCTCGCCTTTATAGGCATCTTCATAGTTAAAAACCATATCAACGGGATTGAGTATCATTGCCTGCCCGGGACGTTTTGCCTGGAATCTAAGACAAATATCCATTTCCGGCGAAATGCCGATAGAAAGACGGTTTGGCCGCCATGTTTCTGTTGCTTCTTTAGGGAAAGCAAAGTCAGGTGCGGGTTTGAACTGGATAGTCAGCTCAGTGGATTTTTCATGAAGACGTTTTCCGGTACGTACATAAAAGGGAACGCCTTCCCATCGCCAGTTATCAATATAAAATTTTACCGCGGCAAAAGTTTCCACATTAGAGTTTGGATCTACATTACTTTCCTGTTTATAACCAGGCACTTTTTCTCCCTGCATCCATCCTTCGCCATATTGACCGCGCGCTGCATAATCCTGTACTTCATCTTTTGGTATTCTGCGAATGGCATTCAATACGTCCACTTTTTTATTCCTTATCTCATTGGCATCAAAGGAAACCGGAGCTTCCATTCCTATCATACAAAGTAATTGCAAAATATGATTTTGGATCATATCCCTTAATGCTCCTGACGTTTCATAATAACCGCCGCGGCCTTCCACACCAACAGTTTCTGCAGCTGTGATCTGTACATGATCAATATAATGCCTGTTCCATAATGGCTCAAATAATGCATTGGCAAAACGCAATGCCAGGATATTTTGAACGGTTTCTTTCCCGAGATAATGATCTATTCTGTAAATCTGTTCCTCATCAAAATATTGGGAAAGCATCTTATTCATTTCCACTGCGCTTTGCAAATCATGTCCGAAAGGTTTTTCCACTACTATGCGTGAGCATTTTGTATCCTTGCACATTTCCATATTGCCGATATGCTTTACAATTTCAGGCACCAACTGCGGGGCCACGGCCATATAGAAAACCACTGTAGGATGAACCCCTGCCTCTGATTCTTTTTTCTTTGCTATTTGTGCAATTTTATCATAAGCTTTCGCATCATTAATATCCATTTGCAGGTAGCTTATGTTTTCGGAAAATTCATCCCAACTTCCGTTAGAATCTTTTATCCTCGAGAAATTATCTATTCCTTCTTTTAAATGTTTTTTATAATCGCTGTCCGAATAGGCTGTCCGCGCAATTCCTACAATACTAAAATGATCCGGCATTGCCTTATCAAGAAAAAGATTGAAAAGAGCAGGATTTAATTTCCTGTAATTCAAATCGCCGCTGCCGCCGAAAATGATAAGAACCGTTGGTGGTAATTTTTTATAATCTAACATTCTAATTATTTTATTATTTTATGTTTATAAATCCTGCGTATTTGTTGGTTTACCGGAACTTTTTTATTCGTTTCTTATTCTTTATTTCTTATTATTCATTTTATTTATTTCCCTGCTCCCATTCTGTATGAAAAATCCCTTCCATATCTATTCTCTGGTAAGTATGGGCGCCAAAAAAATCCCGTTGTGCCTGTACCAAATTCGTAGGTAATAAGTTTCTGCGATAAGCATTGAAATAATTTAAAGATGCCATCAATCCTGCTGCCGGATAATTATTCAGTGCTGCTGTAGAAACAATTTTTTGTAAGGATGATTCCTTCTTTTGTATAATTTCTGCAATTGCCGGATCAAGCAATAGATTTTTCAACCCCGGCTTTTGATAGGCTTTTTTAAACATATCCAGCATTGCCGATCTTATGATACAGCCACCGCGCCAAACACTTACTACTTCAGGCAAAGGAATATCCATTTTTAATTCAGCCGAAGCTGTAGAAAGCATTGCCAGTCCCTGCGCGTAGCTGATCAATGATGCGAAATAAAATGCATCTCTCAATTGATTTATAAATTCTTTTTTATCTGTTCCGATTTTTTGTACAGAAGTTTTATAAAGTGATGCAGCTTCTTTTCTTTCATCAATCAACCCGGAAAGGTTCCGCATCATAACGGCTGAATCTATTGTGGGTATTGGCATTGGAAGATCAAGTCCTTCCTGTGAGGTCCATTGCCCCGTTCCTTTGGCGCCTGCCTTATCAAGGATCATATCTACGAGGTAATTATTTGTTTTGTCATCTTTTTTATCAAAAATAATGGTTGTAATTTCCAGCAAAAAAGATTTCATACCGCCATTATCCCATTCCTTAAAAACATCATGTAGCTCCTGGTTGGTAAGTTCCAGGCCGTGATGCATCATATCGTAACATTCGCTGATGAGTTGCATTAGCGCATATTCTATACCGTTATGTACCATTTTTACATAATGGCCTGCGGCATCATGACCCAAGTATCCCACACAGGGTTCGTCATTTACTTTCGCAGCAACAGCTTTTAAGATAGGAGCTACTTCTTTGTACGCTTCTTCATCGCCACCGGGCATAATGCTCGGCCCCTTGCGGGCACCTTCTTCGCCTCCGGAAATTCCGATTCCCATAAAATGAAACCCAATTCCCTTTAATTCATTAATTCTTCTCAGAGTATCAGTATAGTGAGAATTACCTCCATCAATAATAATATCTCCTTTTTGTAATAAAGGTTTTAAATCACTAATCACGCTATCAACAGGACTTCCTGCCGGCACAAGCATCATTAATTTCCTGGGAGTCTTTAAAAGAGAGATCATTTCTTTCAATGAGTTCACTCCTTTTACATTTGTTCCCTTTGTAGCAGATGCCTCAAAGACTTTTGTCTTATCAGCATTCTTGTCATAACCAATTACTGAAAATCCATGATCAGACATATTGAGCAAAAGATTGCTTCCCATTACACCAAGACCAATCATTCCAAAGTCAAATTGAGCAGGTTCCATAATATTTTTTTTGAACAGCAAAATTACTTAAAATGAAATTGCCGGAATGTGAAAAAAAATAAGCCTGAATTTATTTATGAAAGTCAAAAAAATATCTTTTCGAACTTTTATTTCGAATAATATTGGCCGTTAGTTTTTATTTTTTACACATTTAAAAAGTAAACATACAGCAAAACCACTTTTTTTTGAAAGAAATATGATTACTGAAGTTTTACTTTATAGATAGTTATCTCATGATATTTTTCTCCGTGTCTTAAAACGGTGGAAGGAAAATTTGGTTTGTTGGGAGAATCAGGGAAGTGCTGCGTTTCGAGAGCCATTGCAGAGTGAATTGTCAAGGGTTTGCCGCCGCGATTTTTAAAAGTGCCGTCTAAAAAATTGCCTGTGTAAAATTGCAAACCCGGTTGAGTGGTATAAATATCCATAGTCCTGCCACTGATAGAATCAGATACTGAAGCCACTTTTTGTAAGGAACTGTCTTTTCTGTTTAAAGCAAAATTAATGTCATAGCCGCCCTTCACCTCAACAAAATCTTTTCTGATTTTTTTCGGAGTAGTAAAATCAAACGGCGTTCCCTTCACTGGTTTTATTTCTCCGGTAGGAATTAATGTACTGTCAACCGGAGTATACTTATCGGCATCTATCATTAAAGTTTCATCAAGAATAGAATTACTTACATCACCTGATAAATTAAAATAACTATGATTGGTTAAATTAACCGGAGTAGGCTTATCTGTTTCTGCACTATAATCAATTTTTAATCCATCATCATTGGTTAATGTGTATTGAACCGTAACATTCAAATTTCCAGGATAACCTTCTTCACCATCCTTGCTCAGGTATTTTAATGTTAGTGATGGAACGGTGTCATTTGGAATGGATGCATCCCAAACCACTTTATCAAATCCTTTTATTCCTCCATGCAAAGTATTTTTTCCATCATTGGCGGCAAGATGATATACAGTACCATCCAAAGTAAATTTTGCATCACCAATTCTGTTCCCGTATCGGCCAATCAATGCACCAAAGTAAGGAGGATGCTGAAGATAAGGCGCCAGGCTGTCGAACCCAATAATAACGCTTGAGTATTTACCATTTTTATCCAGCGTAACAAATGAAGTAACCGTGCCGCCATAATTGGTGATGGTAACTGTATCGCCTTTGTCATTTACCAAAGTATATAAGTAAACATTCTTCCCATCTACTTTGCCCCAATCGGTTTTAGTAACACCGGCTTTTACAACAGCACTTTTATTTTCAGAACCATTGTTGCAGGAAGCTATTAAAGTAACGAATGCACCCGCAAAGAGTGTGAGTTTTAGAAATTTCATATTGATTGATTTTGATTTGATGATTACAATGATTATTTTTTTGTCGATAATTAGAATAATAAATGGATATTTTATTTAAAATACAGAACTCTGTTTTTAGTTTTATTATTTCACTGTTAAAACGACTACCGAAAAAGGAGGCATCTTCAAACTGATAACATTATCTTTTAAACTGGCTCCTGTAAAGGTTTTTGGCTCAATTTTATCAGGATCATCAAATGTATTATCATCCTGTAACCTTGCAGAACTTAATATTCTTCCGGACACTTTGTTACAATTCATTCCATCTACATTGATGGTAATTCCTTCCTGCGTGTGTGCATTAATGTTAGTAATAGAAATATGAACCACGCCTGCGGAATCTTTTGATGCGGAAGCAGAAATAGAAGGCAGTTCTTCATCACCTAATTTATAATCATCGGTCATCAATTTCAATGGCAATAAGGTAGCATTTTGATGCACATTGTACATTTCCATTACATGATAGGTGGGCGTTAGTATAATTTTTTCTTTGTTGGTTAATATGACAGCCTGCAATACATTAATGGTTTGAGCGAGATTAGCCATGCGTACCCTGTCTGCATGATTATTAAAAATGTTTAAGGTTACACCTGCAATCATAGCATCGCGCATGGTATTTTGCTGATACAAAAAGCCAGGATTGGTACCTGGTTCTACATCATACCACCCGCCCCATTCATCTACTACCAAAGCAATTTTTTTCTCAGGATCATACTTATCCATTATGGCTGAATGTTTTGTTACCAGGTCTTCCATTTGCAAAGCGGATTTCATTGTAGCAAAATATTCCTGTTCTGTAAATTTAGTCGCAGAGCTTTTGTGATTCCAATCAATTATTGAATAATGATGCAACCCTATTCCATCCAGCAGATTATGAGGGATGTCGCGCATCATTACCTCTGTCCAGTGGTAGTCAGCATCGCTGGCGCCCGAAGCAATGCGGTATAAGTGTCCGCCTTTAATCCAATTGGTCATAAAAGTGGCGTATCGCCGGAAAACATTTGCATAATATTCAGCCGTCATATTTCCGCCACACCCCCAGGCTTCATTACCTAATCCCCAGTATTGAACATGCCAGGGTTTGTCTCTTCCATTCTGTCTGCGCCAATCGCTCATTGGGCTTTTCCCACCAAAATTTACATATTGTAGCCATTGAGATAATTCCTGAACCGTTCCGCTTCCTACATTACCAGAGATATAAGGCTCGGCACCCAGTTCTTCACATAAATTCAAAAAATTGTGTGTCCCAAAACTGTTATCTTCTGTAACTCCGCCCCAATTTGTGTTCACCATTGCAGGTCTTTTATCTTTTGGGCCAACTCCATCCTTCCAATGATAGGTATCTGCAAAACAACCACCCGGCCAACGTAAAACCGGAATTTTCATTTTACGCAAGGCAGCAATCACATCGTTTCTAACTCCATCCGTATTTGGTATCGTCTTGTTGGTATCGCCTACATAAAAACCACCGTAAATACCATGGCCAAGATGCTCAGCAAAATTTCCATAGATATTTTTATTGATGATGGTTTCTCCCTGGTCTGCATGTACCACAATTGTATTTTGCGATGCCGCAAACAAAAACGAAAACAGTAAAGGAACAAATATTGCCTTTTTCATATCACAACAGGTTTTTTATTTGTAAATATTATTTCTAAAAAATTGCAATCTTTAATTTTATGCGAATCAAAAAAGAAAAGGAATTTTTATTAAAGCAATCTTAAAATATAAAAATAGGGAATTTATTTATTAGTGTCAAAATTACATTTATTTGAATGGTTTTGCATCTGCGTAAGAACATCCACACAGGAATTGATTATTTGTAAGATGATTAAATATTTATGATTTATTCAGTTAAATATTTAATTAAACCGATTCTCAAAGTCTTGAATTTAGATTTGAAAATTCCTCTTATTTTAAAGGAGGCAGTTTCTTTTATATCAAAAGATTATCCCTTCTTAAAAAGCAATTTAGTATTATACCATTCACCTGCAGCATCTGTAAACTCAATAACCTTATCCCAGTTTTTTGCGGGCTCAAAATTGTGGAGGTAACTTTTTTTCATTTTTATACTAAGCGTATTGCCGGAGACTGACGCTTCAGCTATAAAATACCCTGCCTCATTGGACACTTTTTTATTCACTGCTGCTAAGCCTTCAACTGTATAACCATCAGGAATTTTAAACACAATATTATATTCAATACTCCGGGCAAATGGCATATATACATCAATATCCCGCTTACGTTGTTCGGGTTTTATAATTAATGGCTCTCCTTCTATTTTACCAATTTCAACAATTATATTATTGCCGGCCCTTTTCACGAGTCCGTTTAATGTAAATGTTGAATTATATACAAAATTGGGAGCTGAGCTTCTTACGCCAAGCGTGTCAGTTTTATAGTCTTTTAAATCAGTTACATCCTGGTTAAACCAGTCTTTGGCCTCGCTTATGAATTCATCTTTTTGATTCTTACGGGCATCCGCAAATGCATTTTTTACTTCATCCACAATTTTCCTCGACTTCCGGCCGTCATCAAGCGATTCAATTAGAGATTTATCTTCATGAAAAGCCTGCCTTTCTTCTTCGTAAAAATCTTCATATAAAATCAAAGATCTTTGAGCGTCCTCTTTATACAATCCTTTCAATGTTGTTGAGCGGTGAACAGAAAGATTGCCGTGGTCGGATGTAAATGCCAACTGAAGGTTTTCTGTATGCACATTCATATCGGAAGTACTCACGGGTATTACCGGGCCAGCATCGAGTTTATAAGATTTTTTAAGTGACCCTCTCCTGAAGGTATAAGTTCTGGTATCTTTCAACCCTTCTATGTCCGCAGGTATTGTAAACGGCAAATCGAATACAGACCGAATGCAGAAAAATTTATTGGCGTCCGGGAGGAAGGCCGTTAATAAAAGGTCATCCTTACTTAAAATCTCCGGGAGACGGAAACCATTGCGGTCACCGCTAATTACCACTGCAGGATCAAGGTCCGCGGACTTTAAGGCATAAAATATCGGAAACGCCACATGGTCAAAACTGTAATGCCCGATATTAATCGTATTTGAAAGCTGGTTGATATCAAAGTTTAGCAACTTAGTGAAACGCAACGTATAAAAAATCCATGCTGCTTTATCTGCATCGCTCAAATCTTTATACTTCACGTTGCATTGCCTGGCCATTCTTTTTGCCTCGCTTTCAATTCTATCGTATTGTTTCACCTCTTTTGTATCAGAGGAACTATTGTATGTTGTGGCAGAAAGCGCGACTGCTTCTCCTTCAATAAAGTGGTCGGCGTCTGTATTTTTTGAAATCACCCCGGGCTTTTGCGTATCGTTAAAATAATCTGCGATTCTGCTTCCTAACGAAATATTCATTTTTATAAATGGTAACTGTCGGGCAGCTGATACCCAAAGAGATGTTTCAAACCGTGGGATATTGGTTTTAACAACATCTGCAATAATATCATTATCTTCATTTTTACTCACCTGCAGATCGGGGGCTCCATTATAGCTTCTATATTGAATGGCATATTTTCTGGCCAGTTGTGCATGAAAAGATAGATTTAATACCGGAGCATCTGAAAAAAGAATTACCTCGTATGGTTTAGCGGTGTTATCATCCTTTAAGGTTTGCTCCGTAGCAAGGAAATAATCGAGGATATCTCCGGGCTGAAGATCAGGAATGGCTACTTTGGCTTCCTTTTCAGAAGACTCGTTCTGTGTCAGCACAATATCATCGGCATTTATTTCCTCTATCTTACCATCGGGTTTTATAACCCTTGCTCCTAAATAAGACGTTGCTTTATCGGGGTGAGAAAAACCGCTTTGCTTCTCAAATTGAGTAAAGCTCAACTGGGAATATTCATCTACAGCAGTTTTGTCATTCAGTTTCACCATTTCACGCACCACTTCTCTTAGTTGCAGATCCTTGTCTACCGACCCAATGCCCAATATGGTCATCCTTGATTTGGTTGCAGCCGTTAGCTCTGTATGAACCGCAATAATAACTTTTGACGCCTTGGCATATTGCGCCGGAATATCGGTTACCTTAAACTGTGCCTTATCCCACGCCCATACCTGATTACGTATTTCTTCAGATTGAGCCCGGTATTTTACTTCATCTTTCGATTGAGCATTAACTTTAGTAATGGTTAAGGAAAGAAATGATACGATGGGAAAAATAAAATATTTCATGGAAGATTAGTTTTGGGTAAATACGATTTGCTGGTTATAAAAATTACTTAACTGTTGAATATCTTTATTCCATTGGGGGAAACCCGCCGGATTTATTTCGGCTTTGTTGATAATGATTTCATTTTTATAGATCAACTTTCCGCTGATTACAGTGTACGATGCAGAGAAACTATATCCGGGTTCTTTGATAGATATGCCTTGTGGTATTGAAGTAATGGTTTTACCAGGAGGAATTGCGATTTCAGTTTCAAAAACGGAGTGGTCTTTAAAATCAAACCAAAAAGCTAGTTTTCTCTTTGCAGTATCAATCACTGAATTATCAAAATCTCGCCTGTTGTCAGGAGACAGATAGGTATCTTTATCAAATACAGTAAGAACATCTTTCCACACCACGTCATATTCCACTTTTAAATCTGCATTGTAATTATTCAAATTGTCAATTTTTAAATTCTCTATCTGAAAGTTTGAATTATTGCCTGAAAGATATTCTTTCAACGCTTCTTCCTGTTTTTCGTTTTTAATACTATTTAATTCAGTAAGCATCCATTCTTTATTTTCCCCTTTCCATACCTGAACAACATGCCCCTTGAGGTTATTACCATCAAAAGATAATTTCCTCGATTCAGTGGAAGTATTTTGCTCATAAGTTTCTACGGGCACACGCTCCAATAAATAATTATCGCCATTTTCTATCAGCGTTTGACGGCCCTGTATCCTTTCGGCGATTTCCCCAAACCCGATGTATTTTTCAGTTGCATCAAGATATATAGGCTTACCCCCTTTCATCCAGGCACATATCATGTGATTATCTACAGCGAGGCAAGGTGTGCTGTAATCGTAAGCGATATGCCTTGTGCCTATCCAGCATCTCCTGGCATCAAGATTCTGAGTACGTAACATTTCAGTAAGCAAATTGGCCATGCCTTTGCAATCGCCATATTTTTTACGCAATACTTCCTGCGCCTTCTCAGGCTTAAAGCCTGCGATACCATTTTCAAACGCTATATACCTGATATTATCCTGCACCCATTGGTAGATGGCCTTTACCTTTTGCTCATCGGTAGAAGCACCTTTAACTATTTCATCCGTTTGAGCTTTCACGATTGTATTATCATCGCCAATTTGAAGTATAAGACTTCTATACCAGTCATACTGATCTTTTACAGTATTGAAGTAATTATATTTTATATCTCCTGGCTGAGCAGATTTACAGAGTACCAAAATGTGCGGAACGTAATAACCCGGTCCCGGCGATGATTTCTCGTTGCTCATCGCGGGTATATTTTTCATAGTGTAGGTGTACACTGTTGCGTCGCCTTTTTTGGTAATCTCTTTAGTAATATTGTAATTATTAAAATTGAATTCTTTTATATCAATCTGCATCCATAAAGGCACAATTAATTCTATTTGCTGGTCCTCAATGGGCTGTACATTCATAAAGTATATAGTACTGATGTAACGGGGATCAAGTGTTGTTTTCTTAAAAATAACTTCAGAGTTGCTTCCTTTTTTGAGTAATGGTAATTTAAAATAACATACATGTGCATCAGAGTAGAACGTGCCATCTACATCATAATATTGATAGGTGGGAACCACTCCATTTTTCCTTGACCCATTCGTATAAATATCCACGTCATCTATAGATTGTACATCACTATAAAATTCTACAATTGGGATATCTGTCCTGTAATTATTACAGGTATAGATCCGGTCGCTCTCTTCCTTAATCTGAACCGGGTTTACACTATTACCCTTTACAAAACTGAATTCTCTTACCGATTTACTGATGAAAACATTATTGTCGTCATCCGAAACTGCTTGCGCCAATGTAAACTTTGAAATAACTAGAAGCACAATACAGATTACATTTATTTTCATAAAGAAGTGAGCTGGTTAGTATTTGTTCATTTTTTTCTCAAGCTTAAAGAGCCACAAAATAGTAAATAAAATCATAGAATCAGGTGAATTTTATCTTTTTCGTTAGTAATGGAAATATTTCCAACATTACATTTAAAATCGTTCTATGAGTGTATTTGATATTTCTATTTCCAGCAAAATAAACCCACAATGTGAACAGATTATGTATGTAATATTTTGTTTACCATAGACAAAATACTGTTATGAAAATGCCTTCAATGTATAAAGTTTTGGATTGAATTTAATTAAAAATCAACCTGCTTTGTCTGTTTACTCCTCTCACACAGCAGCGATCAATTCCAATAAGCAACGCAGAAATCCCCATCCAATAAAACATCAGAATATGTACCTTTACCGTCGCTAAAGAAATACAGGAACCATGCGATGATTCAATTTAAAAGACAGTCCTGTGATTACATTTACGATAATATGAATTTCAAAAAAGCAAATAAAAAAACAGAGGAACCCATGAAAAAGAAAATTATATTTTACTCAATATCCCTGGCAGTCCTTCTGGGATTGTTTTATTTTTCACTTTCATTCACCAAAGGATTTTTTGATGTAAAACTTCCCATAATGAGTTATGTACAGAATTTCTCGTTTACAGATCAAAACGGAAAGCCAGTAACAGAAAATAATGTAGATGGGAAAGTATATGTTACTAATTATTTTTTTACAACGTGTAAAGGTATTTGCCCCAAAATGAATTTCAATTTGAAAGGGGTGTATGACGAATTTAAAAATGATCCCGGTTTTGCAATTATTTCTCACACTTCAATGCCTGAAACAGATTCTGTTCCTTTGCTGAAAGCATACCAGGAAAAGATGATTGGCAGCGAACAAAACAATACTGCCAAATGGTATTTTGTAACCGGCGCTAAAGATTCTTTGTATAAAATGGCACGGCAAAGTTACCTTCTTGATAATCCCAAAAACAACAGTATTAATATTTCTGAAGCGTTCATTCACACTCAGTTTTTTTGTTTGGTTGATAAATATGCAAGAGTACGCGGCATTTATGATGGCCTGAAACCAGATGAAATTGCAAGAATGGAAAAAGACATTCAAACTTTACTGAAAGAAAAAGATTCTTAACCCCCCCAATAGAAGAAAATTATTTCGCAAATTAGCATTAACAGCAAACAAAGAAATAATACACATTTTTATTTTGAATCCTGAATTATTTTTTTGAATATTTTATTTTTTTTATAGTCGCATTTGCGGTTTGGAAAACTTGTTTGAATAAATCTGTGCCGGATACAGCGGGTAGCGTTTTAGGTATTGGCGGATTGTAAATATGCTCCTGCAAATGGAACTGAAACCATTCTACATCATGCCATTTATCAAATTTGTACCCAATCTTTTTGTAAATACCTATTTTTTTAAATCCAAATGATTGGTGAAAGCCAACGCTTTTTTCATTAGGCAAACTCACGCCGGCATAAACATTAATGTAACCCTGCATCCGCAATAGAGAAAAAAGTGTTTCATATAAAATAGTTGCGATTCCTTTGCCATGAAATTCTGGCAGCAGATAAACAGAGGATTCACACGACCATTGATAGGCAATTCGATACCTGTGAAAACCTGCATAAGCGTAGCCTATAATTTTATTACCATGTAGGCATACTAACCATGGGTACTCATTAATATTTGCTTTTATCCTTTGTAAAAATTCCTCAATAGGCGGAGCTACATATTCAAAAGTAATAACAGTATGAAGTATATAAGGTTTGTAAATCTCCAAGACTTTTCCTGCATCACTTTCTGTTATTAACCGGATGGAAAATTGATTGTTCATTTATGTGAATAAATTTGAAGTTGCCTGCAAGTGTGGCTGAAATTCAATATTCTGCTTTCAAAATTAAGATAATTTTGAAAGCATGGGATCAGTAAAATTTTTCTGTTGTTAACTTGTTCTTTTATTCACTACTTTCCTAAATATTTCTGTAATTCTTTTTCAATATTTTCATCCATTAAATCTTTAGCAACAATTTTTCCTTCTTTGTCAATTAAAAAATTTGTTGGTATAATTACAATCCCAAAATCCCGACTAATTACATTATGATCAGAACTTTTCAAATCACAGGCCTGAATCCACGATAGATTATCTTTCTTAATTGCATCTTCCCAATCTTGTTTATTCATATCAACCGAAATACTTACCATTTCAAACCCTTTAGCGGAAAATTTTTTATATGCCTTCACCAGGTATGGATTTTCTTCTCTGCAACCTTTACACCAACTTGCCCAAAAATCAATCAATAAATATTTCCCTTTAAAAGTTTCATTAGTTATTTCCCTGTTTTTGCTGTCGGTAATATTAAAATATGGCGCCTGAAATCCGATTCCCGTTTTCGTTCTTGCAACTAATACTTTTGAATAATTCAAAATACTTTGGGCATAATAATTATCCTTATTATTAAGCGAATTATATATCTCCTCCAGGGTTGGAATATCAATTATATAATTCAAATTATTTTTGACTATGAATGCCGATATTATTGAAGCTGGGTTTGCTTTAACCTGTTGTAATAATAAGTCAGACTTTTTATGATAAAATGCTTCTTCCAAAGTATTTAAACTATCAGCACTTATAATTCCCTTGCGCTGTAAAGAGAAGTTTTTATCAAAGGAAATTTCTAAATCATATAGTTTTTTGTTAAATGCCATAAACTGTTCCTGTGATTTGGGTCCGGTTATTACAGAATTGTCCATTGAATCCTTAAAGAGTTGGACCTTTGTTAAGCCTGTATCCAGAATGAAATAATGGGTTGCAGGCCACAGAAATTTCAAATTTTTTACCATGATTTTACAAGGCGCTGGATTCGTAAATTTTCCTTTAAATTGAAAATTTGAATCAATTATTTTTGCTGAATCAAAGAAAACGAGTGGTGCTTTGAAAGTGGTATCATACATACCTAAATAGAGCCAGCCAGAATCCATTCCATTAATTTTGCCTTCTATATTATAGGTATTCTCTGGTTTAAGTTCAGACTTTCCAGTAACATGACGATTGCAGGACATCATAATCAAAAAAGAAAAGCCCAGGAAAATTCTTAATGTGGGTTTCATTAGAACTAATTTATTAGTTAAAATTACTATTTTCTAATCAAAAAATCAAGAAGAATAGAGTGTATCAAAAGAAATGTGATGCATGAAAGATCAACTGAAATTTGAATAATCGAAAAACACACAAACTTGTTTAGATTTTTTATTTCTATAATTATTAAATTACAACAAAAATTAAATTCATTATTCTTCCAAATATTATATTGTTATGCAAAAAAAAGTAATGATTTTTTTCTCAAAAAAGTTATTGATAATTTTCAGTTTCCTCTTATTTTCTAATTTGCTGAAAGCGCAGCAAACAGATATAAATCCCCTCTTATTAAAAAATTATTGGAATGCACATTGGATTACCTGTCCCAATGTGCCTGCAAGAGCTTATGGCGTTTATCATTTTCGTAAAACATTTTTCTTAAGCCAGGCACCTGGACAGTTTTTGATCCATGTTACAGCCGATAACCGTTATCGTTTATTTATAAATGGAAAAGCTGTAGGCAGAGGACCGACGCGCGGCGATTTGTATAACTGGAACTTTGATACTTATAATATTGTTCCCTATCTTCAAAAAGGAAAAAATGTAATTGCAGCGCTTGTTTGGAACATGGGAGAATTTGCCCCGGTAGCGCAGGTTAGCAACCAAACCGGTTTTTTATTGCAAGGGGATAACAGCATAGAAAAAATTGTAAATACCAATTCTTCATGGAAAGTTTTTCACGATACAGCATATGCTCCGTGTGCCACAGACCTGGGAGCTTTGTTGCATTCATATATAGTAGTGGGGCCGGGCGATGAGGTTCATGGAAATTGGTATCCCTGGGGATGGGAGCAAACTACATACAATGAAAAAAACTGGAGGAATGCCAAAACAGTAAACGCAGCCGCCGTCCCTTTTGGATATGGTTCGGATAATGTGTGGACACTTACTCCCAGCACTATTCCGCAGATGGAAGAAAAATTGCAGCGATTATTTTCAATACGCCGAAGTGAAAATATGGTAGTAAAAGATACTTTTATAAAAGCGCATCATCCACTTCTAATTCCGGCTCATAGTTCAGTAAAAATTTTATTGGATCAATCTTATGAAACCACTGCCTATCCGGAACTGATTGTTAGCAAAGGGAAAGATGCAACCATAAAATTAATTTATGCAGAGGCATTGGTAGACAGTAATGATCAAAAAGGGAACCGCAATGATATTGCCGGAAAAACTATAAAAGGATTGTTTGATATTTTTTATCCTGATGGCGGAAACAGACGTAAGTTTATGCCACTTTGGTTTCGCACCTACCGCTATTTGCAAATAGATGTGGTTACAAAAAATGAACCCCTCGTAATAGATGATTTATATGGATACTATACAGGGTATCCCTTCCAACATGTAGCTACTTTCCGGAGCAATGATTCTTCGTTGCAGTCAATTTGGAATGTAGGCTGGAGAACCGCCAGGTTATGTGCAGGAGAAACTTATTTCGATTGTCCCTACTATGAAGAATTGCAATACGAAGCAGATACAAGAATTCAGTCATTAATATCATTATATAATTCAGGTGATGATCGTTTGATGCGAAAAGCCATACACGATTTTTACGACTCGCGCGTACCATCAGGGCTTACGCAAGGGCGTTATCCGAGCAATCGCCTCCAGGTAATTCCTCCATTTTCATTATTTTGGATTTCAATGTTACATGATTACTGGATGCTGCGCGACGATACAACTTTTGTAAAAAAATATTTAGATGCCACTACACTCATTATTAATTGGTATGTGCAACATATCGATACTACAAAGGAAATGTTGGGATCAATGGATTGGTGGAGTTTTACTGATTGGAATAATGCTTTTCCCGGAGGTGTTCCACCCGGAGCAACAGATGGAAATTCTTCTGTTATCACTTTGCAGTTCGTTTACACCTTACAACAGGCTGCTGATCTTTTTTATTATTTTGACAGAAAAGATTTAGCAGAAAAGTATAAACAATTAGCCGATAAACTTGCTGTGGGAGTTTATAGAAATTGTTTCGACACCACAAAAATGGAAATGGCCAATACGCCACAAAAAAATTCTTTCAGCCAGCATGCTTCTATATGGGCAGTCCTGACGGATGCTATTCCGATTGATAATCAAAAGCAGGTAATGGAAAAAGTTTTGTATGATACTTCTTTGAGCCAGGCTACCTTTTATTTTAGGTTTTATCTTACCCGGGCAATGATAAAAGCAGGCCTGGGCGATTTGTATTACTCACAGTTAACGCCCTGGAGAAATATGTTGAAAACGGGATTAACCACCTTTGCTGAAAACCCAGAGCCTACCCGCTCTGATTGCCATGGCTGGTCGGCAAGTCCGGAGTATGATTTTCTTGCCACTATTTGCGGCATCACGCCTTTGGAGCCAGGATTTAATTCTGTAAAAATAGAACCTCATTTGGGAACATTGCAACACGTAAAAGCCTCTATGCCTTATAAGCAGGCAGGCCAGGAAATAAAAGTAGAATTGCAACGAAAAGGTGAAAACGAAATTCATGCTTTGATTACGTTGCCCGAAATTTGTAGTGGGAAATTTATTTGGATGGGGAAAACGATGTTATTGCATCCCGGGGAACAAACCATCAATTTATAAATATTCAGCTTCGCCGCGGAATTTTGATTTTAATACCTGGCAAAAGGTTATAACGGGAAAGCATGGACGAAATTAATGGAGATAGTAAACAAGCAAATAAGACGAATTCCTATCTTCAATATTTTTTCGGTTCCATACTTGTGTGCCTGATACGGATGATAAAAACTTCCTTTGGCTGAGAATAATAAGTAATCCGGTATTTCAATAATTCAAAGTATAAATAATTGCCATCATTGTTCTTTTTGTATGGATCTTTTCGATGAACCACTTTATCTTCAGCTAATTCATTTACCTTGTCTAATATCATTTCTTTTACGTTATCGGCATTCTGATCCGAGTCCAGGCGAATGTATTGAATGGCAGCATTTAACTGAAAAGTTGCTCTTTTGGTCCATGTTATTTTTCTTTTTGCCATTACCAATCTTTTGCCAGTTTTACTACTTCTTCATGGCTATATGTTTCGCCCCTTTTCACTTCTTCCATCGCTTCATCTATCTCTTTGTTATATTGCTCAATACTGATACGGCCAGTGATTTCCTGTCGTCCGTTTAAAAATGTTTTCAGCATTTGTACTACAGATTTCTTTTCTGCTTCATTCAACTGTTTAAAGTAGTTGAACATCTTTTTGTCTAATACGTTTTCCATTGCATCCATTGTTTTCACAAATTTACTTTTTTATTTTGTTAACTAAAACCAGGTTTATAGAAGCCGGGATTTGTTTACAGCATTAGATAAATATCAAAAAAAACAAATGAAATTATATTGTTCAGTAAAACAATATTTTGGGCAGATCTCTATTTTTATTTTTGAATAAACTTCACAATATCTTCCACCAATCTATTATCTATCGGCATGGAGCCATCGGTGTATGTTTTATTTTCATCCACACAATCTTTACCGGCATTTTTCAAAGTGTGCGACATTGAAGGAATAATATCCAAAGTGCTTTTTTTACTGGCATTATGCAGGTTTTCAGCGTCTTCTATTTTCACCTGGATATCACAACCACCCTGCAAAATAAGGATCGGGCATTTTAATTTTTTTATTTCAATCTGAGGAGAATATTTCAGCCAGGAAATCATATAAGGCTGTATTGATTTTCTGAAAAGCAGGTCCAGCGTTTTAGGAATATCATTAACCTCCTCCCCTTTTTTCAATTGATTAAAAATCTCAGGAATTTGTTGCTTTACTGAATCCGGTAAAGGCTGCTTTTGCATTTGCTCTTCCAAAATAACATCAATCGGCCTTCCCGCCCCTGCCAAAGAAATATAACCTTTTACTTTACTTTCTTGCGAAGCAAGCATTCCTATTAATGAACCTTCGCTATGGCCGATAAAATAAATATTTTTGAAACCAAGTGTATCATGCAAATAATCAAATATCTTTTCTGCATCTTTTACATAATCATCAAAAACCAAATCACTTTCCCTAAAATTATCAATCGTGCTTTCCCCGATGCCACGTTTATCATAACGAAAAGAAGCAATATTTTGTGAATCCAAAGAATGAGCAAGCATTTTATATTCATTGGTAGGAGGGCTTATGGTACTGTTTCCATCGCGGTCAGTCGGGCCCGAACCGGCAATGATGATCGCAAGCTTTTGCTGATTATTTTTTGACAATAACGTTCCATAAAGTTTACTTCCGGCAGCAGAATAAATAACAATTTCTTTTTCGTTTGGATAAACAGTAACTGGTTTTTCTACTTCTGCATTTTCTGTTGATCTCGAAAAGTTCATCGGCAATTCATTCCCGCTTTGATGCCATGTTCCCTCAATGGAATCGCTGTTTATGAACTTCCCTTCATAAGAACCTGATATCATTTTAATATCAAGATGCACGCTATCTCCATTTACAGTTATCGCACTGAAAGGAAGCCCTATTGCATTCTGTTTTGGGCTATCCCATTTGCCATCAATTTTTCCTGAGTTGTCTTTATTAAAATGAAAAACAATTGGTAATTGATTCCCATTTACATCAATATTCCCTTCCCATTTACCAACTATATTTTGAGAAAATAAAGAGGAACACATAAAAATTGAAATTGAAAAAAATAGAAATTGTTTCATGGAAGAAGTTTATTGGTTAATTGCCTGTACGGCTGAACGACGTCCAGACGGGGTTAATTAGTTTATTCTCTTCAGTAAACCAGGAAATAATGAAGAATCTCATTCTCCATTATCCTTTCATGATTTTATCCGATAAAGAATCACATTCATGCTGCCAGGAAGCCTAATTTCCAAAAACTTTTTTCAATATATCGGTAACTCTTCCCGCAGGGTTTTTCCTAATATTTATTTCTTCCTGGGCTACGTAATAAAATATTCCGTAGAGCGCTTTTGAAGTTACATAACTATTAATGTCGGTATCAACTTTTTTTGATGAAACGCGATTGTAAGCTGAAAAAAAATCTTTCCAATATTCAGTCGCATTTGTTTTTTTCAAGGATGCTTCAATCACAGGCATGAATGCGCTGGTAAGCTCAGGGGTGGTGGTTTTTCTTAAATAACCGGTGGCAGCAGTATCAGTTCCGCGCAAAATATTTAATGCATCTACCACAGTCATTTTTTTAATGGCGTCAAGAAAAATCGGAGCGGCAGATTTGGCAGCATCTTCTGCAGCGCGGTTCATGCTCAATTCGGCATTATCTACCAATTTTCCCATTCCTAGCATTCTCATTCTTTTTTCTGCACTCTGAACTTGTTGTGGCAATAAAATCTTTACAGCAGCATCTTTATAAAAACCATCTAATGCAGAAAGTTTGTCGCCACTTTTTTGCGCGCCAAGAGAAAGAGCTTCTTTTAATCCAGATACGATTTCATCGCTGGATAAGCCTCCGGAAGAATTTTTTGAAAAAACTGAAGTGGCTTTTTTAAACATACCACCCAACTTATTAGATGAATCATTTTGGGCAGAAAGCGATAAAGAAAATAATATCAGGGCAGAGAATGTGATCAAAACTTTCATAGGAATTATTTTAATTTTTTTTCAAAAATAGATAGAATTGAGTAATAGTCAAATACTAACTTAGAATTGAACTTTTTTTAACATATAGTATTCGCACGTTAATTTATAAAAGTTGAGTATTGAATTAAACACGTTTCAAAAGGTTGTATTTCAAAACATCTTCTTTCATTTTCATTTTATTTTACTAAATGCATTCATGTATTTGTCAATATAGAGTTCTTTCGACTTGAATTTATATTGCATGATAAATCTCGGATGCTCCAACGGAATAATTTTTTTAAAAAATTTATTTTCTACATTTATTTTCTTCAGGAACTTTTCATTTTTGCCGGTTCCAAAACAAAAACACAAATCAGTACTGACACCAAAACTGATTTGAGTTTGTATATTTTCAATCATAAAATCATACACCGCTTCAGTAAGTTCTTTACTGTCGTAATAATTATAATTTACTTCTTTCCCTTTTTTATTAATTGCTGTAAATCCAAGCGGGAAAATAGACTGTATATAAAAATCTTTGTAAAACTTTTTAGTTCCTCCATACGCATTTATTACTTCATATACAAAAGTTGCGGAAGGCTCGTGTGTAACTTTTCCAGGAAGTTTTAGTCCACATTCGCTGGCTAATCTTTTAGTATCTGTAAAAGGAACTCCGGTAACTCCGGCGCCAAATCTTCCCGGATTGATACCGAGAATAATGTGCCGCTTGTCATGATCGTTGTAAAATTTTTTATAAAACTCCGAAGAAATCATCATAGCCTCCGGATTTTCCTTAAACGGGTTCATAATACTGATACCCTTTGGCAGCAAACCTTTGAAAGTAACACTCTTATTAAAAGAAATTATTTTTTCAGCAAAGGTTTTCATCCTTATTCAGCAATATAACAATTTAATAATTCAGCAATAATAACAATTACAAACTCGCCATGTCAATCACAAATCTGTATTTTACATCGCCTTTCAACATTCGCTCATAAGCTTCATTTATTTCGCTCATTTTAATTACTTCCACATCGCTTACTATATTATGTGCAGTGCAGTAATCAAGCATTTCCTGGGTTTCAGGAAGGCCACCAATAAGTGATCCCGCAAGAGTTCTTCTTCCGAAAATTAAATTGAATGCTGAAATTGGGACAGGTTTTGGTGGGACTCCTACGCATACCATTACTCCGTTTGTATTTAGCATACCAAGATAAATATTATAGTCATGCTCAGCGGAAACAGTATCTAAAATAAAATCAAAATATTTGGTTACGCTTTTCAATTGTGCCTTGTCACTTGTCAATATAAATTTATGAGCGCCCAATTTTTTTGCATCTTTTTCTTTAGAAGGAGAATGACTAAGCATAGTAACTTCTGCGCCCATAGACACGGCAAGTTTTACGCCCATGTGACCGAGGCCGCCCAGGCCTACGACTCCAACTTTATCTCCTTTGCCTACTTTCCAATGTCGAAGTGGAGAATAAGTAGTGATACCTGCACAAAGCAGTGGTGCTATGCCTTCCAGCGGTTGCTTGTCAGAAATGTGCATCACAAAATCTTCATGTGCTAATATCTGTTTGCTATAGCCACCGTAAGTAATCCCACTTCCGTCTTTTTCGTTTCCATTGTAAGTGCCTACCATTCCTCTCTCGCAATATTGCTCTAAACCTTCTTTGCAATTATCACATTCCCTGCAGCTATCTACCATGCAGCCAATTCCGGCAAGATCGCCTACTTTAAATTTTTTTACATGGTCCCCAACAGCAGAAACACGCCCGACAATTTCGTGGCCGGGAACTACGGGATATATTGTACCACCCCATTCATTTCGCACAGTGTGTAAATCGCTATGGCAAACGCCACAGTATAAAATTTCTATCTGTACATCGTGAGGTTTTGGTGCCCTTCTTTCTATCGTCCAGTCTGCCAAAGGACTCGTTGCAGATTGTGCTGCATACGATTTTATTTTACTCATACTTTTATTTTTTAGGAGCCAAAATTACGGTATTATATTTTGGCAATATTTCCTTTGAAGCATATTATAACTTGTTCTTTTTCATTTTTCTTTTACTGAGATCAAATAATTTTTATAAAAAATTTCTTCCTCTTTTGCATTTGTAACAAGATCATCCAATTTTTTTTTAATATCACCTGTATCTAATGTCAATGTAGCAGTCGATTTATTTACTTCAATTAATTTTTGATTGGCAGAATTTATTTTTTGTAAAATGGAATAAAACATTTTTTGTATTTCATCATTTGTTTTTACAGGTTGAAATTGATTATTTCTGTATGTAATAAAATTATTTAAAATTGAAATTCCATCATTATAGTCTGCAATCGCACCATGATACAATGACATATCTCTATCCTGGTAGATCAGTTCGATTTCTAATTTGGTTCTTTTCAACTTTGTATCAATCTTCGACGAAGGCCAGTCATAATTTTCAATCCTTGAAAGAGATGACAAATACCTTGATAAAGAATCTGATTTTATATATACGTTCAAAGAGTCTTGAAAATCAAAATAAGAATTAGAGGTTTTTGTTGGTTTACTGTCTTTAGAAAATTCTTTATACGAAACAGGATAATTCAAAAATTGAAACAGCGGATCAAAAGGCAGATGAGTCTGTATAAAATCCTCAGGCGAAATTTGAAAATAGTTCATTTGTACCTGGCTTACAAAATTGTCCGTGCTTATAAATCCTGCATCCCATGTAGGATCGTAAAACGCCCACTTATTATCTACAAATGCGGTGCACCAAACGTGAGGCGATCTGTCTATGTAACCATCCTGGCGCGAATAACCTTCAATTACATACGAATTGATTCCGCTTTTAGTGCAGATGTCGTTAAAAATTGCTGCGAAATTTTCACAAACCCCTCTTCTTCTTTTGAGTGCGTAAGTTACTCTCTCTTCATTATCTTCATCCAAAATTACCCGATGAATACTATCTCTGTCATATTTGATATTACTGGTTACCCAAACATAAATAGCGCGGATCTTTTTATCATCAGTACTGAAATTACTTTTTATGTAAGAAGCAATGCCAGAGGTAGTTTGGGTTTGTGAATCAGGAATATTCTTTATGATTTTGTAATCATAATAAGTATTTCCCTGTTGCGCTTTTACAATAACTGCATAGCATAAAAAACTCACTATAATGATCATAAACCTCATATCCTAAAGTTAGAATATCAATGACTGTATTCCTATAAAATATTTTGGTAAAATTTGAAAAATTATAAGTCCGGATTCGAAATCTTTTTTTAAAATAATTTTCTATTTCGCATTAAAAAAATCATATACGATTCCCGCTTTGGATTTCCCGATACTTTTTTCAAGTTCCTCTTTTGAAAGTTCTTTTATTTTTTTTACTGATCTGAATTCCTTTAAAAGCGTATCTGCTGTATTTTTCCCAATCCCATTTATAGTTTCCAGTTCATTTACAAAGGTGCCACGACTTCTTTGATTGCGATGAAAAGTAATACCAAACCGATGTACTTCATCCCTGATTCTTCTTATTAATTTCAGGCTTTCGCTGTCCCACGGAAGTTTGACAGATTCCCGGTCGCCGGGAAAAAATATTTCTTCTTCATTCTTTGCAAGTCCTACTACGGTTGTTTTTCCCATCATTCCTGTTTCTGTCAATCCTTCTATAGCAGCATTTAACTGACCTTTGCCTCCGTCAATAATTATTAATTCCGGTAATGGAATATTTTCATTCAAAAGTTTTTTATATCTCCTGGAAACGACTTCTTTCATACTCGCAAAATCATTGATCCCAACAACGGTTTTAATATTAAATTTCCGGTATTCATTTTTATCCGGCATTCCGTTTTTAAAATATACCATGGCAGCCACCGGAAAACTTCCCTGGAAATTGGAATTATCAAAACATTCAATGTGCATCGGTAATACCGGAAGATGCAAATCATTCTGCAGAAGTATCAATACTTTTTCCTTTTCCTTTTCCGTTTTACCTTCCAGTTGAAGTATTTTTTTTCGTTTTATTTCTTCTTTAAAAAAGTTTACATTTTTTTCAGAAAGATCCAATAATTTCTTCTTATCACCACCCCGTGGAATAGTAACTATAAATTCATCTCCCGGGTATTCAATAGAAAACGGAATGATGATCTCATTGGCTTCGCTATTGAATTTTTTTCTCAAATCTGTAATGGCAAGTTCCAATATCTCTTCATTACTTTCATCCAGCTGGGGTTCTAAAATAATAGTGTGTGTTTGAATAATAGTACCGTTTTGCACCATTAAATAATTCACATAAGCAGTATCATTTTCTCTTAAAATAGAGAACACATCAAGGTTGGCAAGTGATTTACTTACCACCACCGACCTTGCCTGGTAATTTTCAAGTCCTTCTAATTTCTTTTTAATAACGGCTGCTTTTTCAAATTGCAATTGCTCCGAATAATACTTCATTTCTTCTTTGTAGCGTTGTATTACCGGGCTTAGATTCCCCTTTATCATCTGTCTTATTTGTTGCAGTCCTTCATCATAATCTTCTTTTGATTGTAATCCTTCGCAAGGGCCTTTGCAATTTCCAAGGTGATATTCAAGACATACTTTGAATTTCTTTTTCAATATATTTTGTTCAGTAAGATTTAGTTTGCAGGTGCGCAAAGGAATAAATTCTTTTATAAAATTCAGCAATTCCCTCACTCTTCCTACCGAAGTAAACGGGCCTAAATATTGGGAACCATCATTGATCTTTGAACGTGTTAAAAATATTCTCGGAAAAGGTTCTTTTTTAATTACAATGTAAGGATAGGTCTTATCATCTTTAAGATTAATATTAAATTTTGGTTGAAATTGTTTTATCAGTGAATTTTCAAGAAGAAAAGCATCCTGCTCACTATCAACAATCGTAAATTCAATCTTATGGATTTTTTTTACCAGTTCATGAGTTTTATATCCGGTAAATGTTTTGGTAAAATAGGAGCTTACTCTTTTCCTGATATTTTTTGCCTTGCCTACATAGATCAATTCATTTTGATCATCAAAGTATTTATAGATGCCGGGATTTACCGGCAAAGTCTTTATAATAGTATGGAAAGTTTCAGAAGTCATTTCAGGATTTTTGAGGATTTTTCTTTTGATGATTCCATATCATTCATCAAAATCCCAAACCATTTTTTCCTCTTTCACTTCCGGCTTTTTGCCGGGGGCCTGAGTAATGGTTCTTATGCTAAACCATTTATTGGAAAACCATGTTAATTGAGTAATAGTATCCATATTATTTCCCTTTGTCTCTTTTACTATATATACACGCGTTACCTTATTGGATTGCGGGCTCATATAAACATCCCAATGTGTCAGATTGATGGAATCAGGTAATTTCACTTTTGGGTCGTACGAAAAAGTATATGAATTAATGGTTTGATCTAGAAAAGATTTTTCGGAGAATAAGGAAGACATGGTAGCGGAATCAATCAAAGGTGAAAGAAAAAGGGCTGCAGCAGGTCTTATATCTGCTCTTTTAAGCCATATAGAATCTGTCTTCCCATCAATGGTAACAGTTTTTAATGGAGTTATTTCCATGCTGTCTATTTGTAATAACTGTCCTTTAAGAAAATTAGTAACCGGGAAAATGGACTGAACATCCGGGGAATCGTTATTAAAAGCAATTACAGGACTGTTTGCCGAATGGCAGGAGCTAAAAAAAAGAGGGAATAAAAGAATTAAAATAAATAATAATTTTTGCATTGTGCAAAATTACGGAATAAAAAAAACCATTGCAGGGTACGGAGCAACGGCTTTGAAAAAAATGACTTAAAAAAATAATAACGTGAAAAATATACAATTTATTATTTTCTTATTTAGATATTCCAATTCTTATGCCATAATCTATAAGATGTTCCTTAATCGGATAATAATTTTTATATGTTGATAATAATTGATAATTAAGTTCCGGGCCTATATGCCATTTCACTTTTCGGGAACTGAAACTAATGAAGGGACCAAAATTACCACTAAGATTCATTTTGCGCATTAAAGTAGGATCACTTACATAATATCTTTTGTCAGAAGAAATAATATGTGCGTTACTTTTAAGAACAAGTGATGGCCCGATAGTAGAAGCCAGGTTTATCTGAACTTTTTTATTCCCCCAGATTTGATACTCTAATCCTACAGGTATGGAAAACTGCAAATTATAATTAGTCAATGCTACCTGGTTAAGGCTTTGTCCGTTACCATAATAAGTTATATAGCTTTTTGAATAAGCTATACCGGTTGAGCTACTTTTAAGCATGAGGGTAGCAAAAGTGGGATGCAACAGATTGGAGATAACATTATAATCTGAATAATTAAGATTGACCCCGGTAACCAATTTCCATTTTTTTGAAAGTGCGTAAGTCATCGTGGCACCTGTTTCAAAACCTAATTTGGCATGATAAATCATACCATTATACGATGGGCTTTGGTATATCACTATTGGTGAATAATTATTTGGAGGTGGCGCTATTCCTTTTCCACGGAAAGTAGCTGTACTAATCACAGGGGCAACATAATATACCCACTCAATATTTTTATTTTTCTTTTTATGGTTATGTGCTTTAATATTCCCTGTTTGATTTCCCTTTTCGGAATTTACACCACCATTATTAATCTGATTGCCGCTAACATTTCTCCCTAAATTAAAAGAATAGGTCCAGGTCGGAACGAAAGAAAATATTTCATTAGACACGGGTATAGCCAAATCATTTCTTATCGAATTATAAGTTTCCTTTAAAATAATATCATCATCAGTATTTAGTACACTTTCAATTTCAGACGGATTATTATTTCCATTTATACTTTGTAAAAGGAGGGAACTATTGAAATCGTCCATACGATTACTATTCTCCAGGCTTACATATTCCTGATTATTGTTTGAAATAATAATAACTGAGACATTTTTCTGATCTGAATTTTTATCATTTATCCTTTCGCGTCTATTTTCCTTTACAGAGGTTGAAATATTTTTGTCACCGGAAGTACTGTAATCAATTGATTTATTATTCTCAAAAGTTCCACTTTGCCCGACAACCATTTTATTTTTCGCATTTATTGAATTACCAGCTACTCTATTTTCATTGGCATTGATATCTTTTCCATTGTTCCCTGATACCGGATTATTTCTATCACTTTCGTTATCCGCGTTTATTAGCTGTTTGGTCTTATTAGAAGTAATATCATTTTCGGAAGAGGTAATATCGTTTCGGGAATAAGAATCTTTAATATTTGTTGTCTTACTGTTGGGTACATTTTTGCTAATCACCATTCCGGAAGTTGTAGTTTGACCCGGTTTCGGAGTGTTGTTTATATTCCCAATAGTAACGAGAGTGATTAATAAAACAATGGCAACTGTTATTGATGGCCATTTGCTTCCCGGATGTAAATTGTTGTAGATACCATTCCATACACGTTTAGATGGGATCAATATAAATTGATCTGCATGATCTTTTAAAGATTGCTCAAAATCACTCATATCAAATCTTCGTTCCATCTTTCATACGTTTCAGTTAGTGGTAGTTATGATACGTTATATTAAAAAAAATCAATTCGTCATTGATACCATTCTCACATTCTCTTTCGGTTTTTGTAAAATTTTCTTTTTTATAAGAATATCTTCCAGCAAACCCCGGGCTCTTGTATATTGCGACCGGCTGGTACTCTCTTCAATTTCTAAAATAGTAGAAATTTCCTTATGAGAATACCCTTCTATCGCATAAAGATTCAATACTGTCCTGTATCCAATCGGTAGTAATCTTATACATTCCACTACTTGTTTAGCCTGTAGCAGGGACGGAATATTATTATCATTGATTTGGATACCCGAAGCATGAACCAGGTCAACACTATCAGAGAACTTTTTATTTTTTTTCAAATTATTTATACACGTATGCACTATTATTTTTCTTATCCATCCTTCCAATGCACCATCACCTTTAAACTGATGGATTTGTGAATATACTTTTATAAAACCCTCCTGGAGCATATCCTCAGCGTCTTCCCTGCTTTTTGCATAACGATAACACACTCCAAGCATCCTCGGACTAAACTGGGAATACAAAGCCTCCTGAGCGGCTGCAAGGTTACCAAGACATCCTTGAAGTATCATCTCCTCTGTCATAGTGTGTGTCAGTTTAACCCTACTAAGGTAGGACAATTTTTTACGAAAAATGCTGCATCAAAAAAATTTTTCATCAAAAAAAATCGAAAAAATAACAATCCTGTGTTTATTAAAGGAGTTATTACATAGAGGTTTTCGGCTTCCTCTTGAGGCTATCAGCAGGATATTGTGATTGCATTTCTTTCATCGAACTGTCTGCCCAGTTTTCAAGTATTAATTTCTGATCTGCACTTAACACAGCATCTCTGTGTATCAAGGTATAAGAGTTAAGGGGCATATCGCCTGATTTTACTTCTTTCCCAATTTCTTTGAACATTTTATATTGCCTCCAAAGTGGAGATACTGAAAATTCAGAAAAATTCAAATGGCGTTTTCCATCAATTATATGATTGTTCAAAAACCAGGCAAAAGGCTGGACATGCCAATACCACGGATAGACAGTAGTATTGCTATGGCAATCATAGCAGGAGATTTTTAAAATATCCTGAACATTTTCAGGTACGTAATGTTTGGCAGTAATCAGATTTTGGGGTATTTCTGCTGATGCGTTTTTTGCTGGTCTGAAAAATTGAATGACTATCAAAGCAATCAACAAAATTGTCAAAATAGTTCTTATGATTTTCTTCATTAGGGAACATTTTTTGAATTTGACTTATGAATTAATTAATCAAAACATTTCCGGTCATTTCTTTAGGAATAGGCAAATTCATCATCGTTAAAATGGTAGGCGATATATCACCCAGTTTTCCGGGTTTAATATTTCCTCTCCATTCTTTGTCAATAATAAATAACGGAACAAGATTCTTGGTATGAGCTGTATTGGGAGTCCCATCTTCATTGATAATATAATCCGCATTACCGTGATCAGCAGTCAGAAATATAGCATACCCGTTTTCTAAAGAGGCAGTTACAATTTCCTTTACACATGTGTCCACTGTTTCCACAGCTTTTATTACAGCATCCCAAACGCCTGTATGCCCCACCATATCAGCATTCGCATAATTCAAACAAATAAAATCTGCAGATTGTTTTTTTATTTCCGGAAGCAAAGCATCCGTTACTTCATAAGCGCTCATCTCGGGCTTTAGATCGTAAGTGGCCACTTTTGGCGAAGGAACCATAATTCTTCTTTCACCTTCAAAAGGGACTTCCCGGCCACCACTGAAGAAAAAAGTAACATGAGGATATTTTTCTGTTTCTGAGATACGGATTTGAGTTTTATGATTTTGCGCTAACACGTCTCCTAAAGTATTTGCAAGATCATCCTTTTGAAAAATAATATGAATATTTTTGAATTTATGATCGTACAGAGTCATCGTAGTATAATCCAAATGTAATGGTTTCATGTCTTGCTCAGGAAATGTTGTCTGCGTAAGCGCTTCAGTAATTTCACGGCATCTGTCGGTCCTGAAATTAAAACAGATCACAGCATCATCATCCTTTATTCCCGCGTTTTCAGTTGCCGAATTGACAATTGGTTTTAAAAATTCATCTGTAACATCGTTTTGGTAAGAAGAAGTAACAGCCGAAAAAATATCGTCAGTGATCAGCCCTTTTCTGTACACAATTGCATCATACGCTATTTTTATTCTTTCCCATCTCTTATCCCGGTCCATGGCGTAATACCTGCCGGTAACTGTTGCAATTTTGCCGGTAGTGTTATTCAAATGTTTTTGCAAGTCTTCCAGGAAATGAATACCGCTTTTGGGATCTGTATCACGGCCATCAGTAAACGCATGAATATACACATTTTCCAGGCCGTGGTTTTTACAAATGGTGGTAAGTGCTTTTAAATGATTAATGTGTGAGTGTACGCCGCCATCGCTCACGAGGCCCATTAAGTGCAAAGATTTTTTATTATCTTTTGCATAATTTATACTGTGTAACAAGGCAGGGTTATTTTCAAATTCACCATTTTCAATTGCTACATTAATACGCTCCAGTTCCTGGTAAACGATACGCCCGGCACCAAGGTTCAAATGACCTACTTCGCTGTTGCCCATTTGTCCGTCGGGTAAACCGACCGCTCTGCCACATGTAACTAAAGTAGTATGGGGATATTTATCATAAAGAGAACTAACAAAAGGAGTTTTGGCATTTTGAATAGCATCGCTTTCTTTTTTGTTTCCAAGACCCCAACCGTCCATTATAATTAAAATCACTTTTTTTGTTTCCATTTTTCAAAGCTAATTATTAGCATTTATATAATCGCAAAATTTTCTGTATTAATGAAAAATAAATAACGATGTTTTTCGAAAAATTATAGCATGATCATAAAGTCGCTAAAAATAATTATATTTAATAAATTACCTATACAGTAAACCAATAAATAAGGAAGATTTCCATATTACTGAAGCTCTGAACAATATAAAGTCTGACCTTCTTTTAGTGAGCGTTTTTCCCCATATTCATATAATTGCGGCATTCCCGGGAATCATATTGTAAATTTATATTGGTATGTTTTTAGTAAATTGTATAAATAAAAAAAATATCTGCATGAAAAAATATTTACTTTCCTTATTTGCTTTAGTAGTGTTTTCTTCTTTTGCTATGTATTCTTTTACAGAGATCATTGACGCCATAAAATCAGGCAACGCGGCCGAAGTAGCTAAATATTTTGACAACACAGTAGAGATCACACTTCCTCAAAAAAGCAATTCATACCCCAAAAGCAAAGCAGAAGAAATTTTACTTGATTTTTTTAATAACAATCCTGTAAAAAGTTTTAAAGTAATTCACCAGGGCGTAAATGCCGGTTCACAATATTGTATCGGAACGCTGACTACGGATAAAGGGAGCTACCGTACCACTATTTATACAAAATTAAAAGGCAAAACTCAACTGATACAGGAACTCCGGTTTGAGTAATAATTTCTGTTAACCTCTATAATTTAAAAACCCGGTAATTGCCGGGTTTTTTGTTTTTAATTACTATAGCCTTACATTTTTGATTTTTTGAATTCAACGAGAATAACATGCATCTTGGTTTTCCCGGTATTTTCAGATGCATGTTCTACGGCTTCATGCCATTGGGCTTCCCCGGCTTTTGAAACCACTTCTTTAGTGGTGCCATCAGGCATGGTATATGTAGTGGTGCCACCATTTACCGAATATGTCAGGTAATCCGGATGATGGTGCATAGGTGTTTTATCTCCCGGATTAGCCCAAAAACTTATTACCCTCACTTCTTTATTGTCAAGAATAACTTTAGCCTGCTTGGGAGCTGCTTTTACAATATCCGGCGATTGCGCAAAAGAAGATTGTACAAAAAAAGTGGACACACCTGCGATGACTGTTATAAACAGTACTTTTAAAAACTTTTTCATAACATAAAATTTATAAGGTTTAAAAAATGGAAAGACGTTAATAAAAAATAAAAACCATTGGGTAAAGAGGGAATTAATTTCAATAGTTCAAAGCAGGGAATATCTTCAGGACTATAAAATTGAGAAGTAAATGTACTAAGTTAAAAATTACCAATCAAAAAAAATGAAATCACTGTTATTTGTTTGTTTACTGCGATAGATATTCTTTCTGTATAAAACGTTTTTTGTTTTAATAAAAACTCCCTGCCATTCCATATTTTTGTTTCATGATCCAAACACAAAATTATAACCATCAACTCGAAGAATTGATTTCAAACGCCCTCAAAGAAGATGTTGGAGACGGCGACCATTCCACACTCGCCATCATCAGCCCGGATGTAAAAGGGAAAGCTATTCTTAAAATAAAAGACGAGGGAATATTAGCCGGAGTAGATGTGGCTGAAAAAATATTTTCTTTTGTAGAATCTACTTCCATTTTGAAAAAAATAAAACATGACGGCGATGTAATGCACTTTGGGAAAATTGCTTTTGAATTGGAAGCAAAAGTCAATACAATCCTTACCTGTGAGCGTCTTGTGCTCAATTGCATGCAGCGAATGAGTGGTATTGCCACACTTACGAAAAAATATACCGACAAATTAAAAGGATATAATACCCAATTATTAGATACAAGAAAAACGACACCCAATTTCCGTTTGCTAGAAAAAGAAGCAGTACAAATAGGTGGGGGAGTAAACCACCGCTTTGGCCTATACGATATGATCATGTTGAAAGACAATCATATTGATTATTGCGGCGGCATCGAAAAAGCTATTGAAAAAGCGTGGCAGTACGTTCAGAAAAAAAACCCGGGATTAAAAATTGAAGTAGAAACAAGAAGCATAGAAGATGTAATAAAAGTAATGCACACTGGTAAGGTAAACAGGATTATGCTGGATAATTTTGCACCGGAAAAAATTAAAGAAGCATTACAGATTATTGGCGGCAAATATGAAACTGAAGCCAGTGGCGGCATCACGCTCGATAACATTGAATTGTTTGCCGCTACGGGAGTCAATTTTATTTCAAGCGGCGCAATTATTCACCAGGCAAAGAGCCTTGATCTTAGTTTAAAAGCAGAGATAAAAAAGGAAATAAAACAATAATATGGGAAAGAAAAAGTTATATAATATGGGTGGCATCGTTTATTCAACAGCGCCTGATTTTAATTTCTCAAAAGAAAATGAAGCTGCTGAATCCCTGCCACGCGGTGAACAATTATTAACCATTGTTGTTGACAAAAAGCATCGGGGCGGAAAAACGGTATCTATTATAAAAGGTTTTTCTATGAAAGAAAATGAGATAGAAGATATTAGTAAACAATTAAAATCTTTTTGTGGCAGCGGCGGCTCTGTGAAAGATAATGAAATTATGATCCAGGGCGATCACAAGGAAAAAATATTGCAGTGGCTTTTGAAAAACGGATTTACAAGGTCAAAGAAAATTTAATTTATTTAATTCATCAGTTTTAATAACTTTATCAATAACCTAAAGACTATGATTTCCAAAATATCCGAAGGAGTAAACATAAGTGTTGAAACCTTTTATCAGCCCGAATACAGTAATCCGCTCAACAACGAATACATGTTTGCTTATCGCATCACTCTCGAAAACAGTAATTCATTTCCTGTGCAATTGTTAAGAAGACACTGGTACATTTTTGACAGCAACGCGGAGCTTCGTGAGGTAGAAGGAGAAGGAGTTGTAGGCATTCAACCCATCATTAATCCTGGTCAAAAATATCAATATGTAAGCGGCTGCAACCTGAAAAGCGAACTAGGTAAAATGCATGGCATGTATTTTATGGAAAACAATCATAACAAGCAAACTTTTATCATTAAAATTCCCGCTTTTGAAATGGTGGCTCCTTCCAAGTTAAATTAAGTCCGCGGCTTATACTTCGACTTTTCATAAATCTCCCGTGCATCCATTTTCATCAAACCGGAAAGAGTTGTTTCCGGAAATTTTTCCATATATTTTTTTACGATTTGCAACCCTGCAAACGTACCGATATTTCCAGGCGCATTTTCTCCCAATTCCTGTGTTTTAGGGCTTTCGCCAATGTAATTTTTGACAATGTTGGGATCAGCTTTATTCAACAAATCATTATTCAAAAAGAAATCCCAGATCACCGCCTCATTTTTATAAGCATCCTCCATTTGTTGCTTTGTATAACCGATACATTCAAATTCCGGCGTATAAGGCAAAAATTTAGTTAGCATGTAAAGGCGCCTTCCACGTATAACCATTTGTTCAATCAGCACTTTACCATTGCTTTGATCGTGAAACATATCGTCCACAACATTTCTCATACAGTTTATGGCAATATGGTCCGCATCAAAATTGTTGGAAATATAATCAGGATATTGTTCCAAAACTTCGGGGGTTCTGTAAAATGAAAAATATTTTCCCAGATGAAGCTGCAGGCCAATCCCAAAACTTTTGGTAGTAATCACATCTCCCTGTACACCGAACGACGTTTCAAAATTAGCATTGACAGGACCGATAAAAGTAATAATGGATTCGGGCAATTTGTATTGCGGAAAATAATATTTTACATATTGCATTCCTTTTTTTATTGCATCCGTTTCTTTAGAAAAATTTTTATAAAGCAGATCTGAAGAATCTTTGATAGCCATATAATCATGGATAAACATGCGCACAGCCTTGTTTTGAGGATTGTGTGGAACTAATAAACTGTCTAAATCAAGGCCCAGCATATTATTGGTAAACTGAGGTAAAAAATCCGGATATTTTTGTAAAATTACTTTCATGGATTCGGCAACTTTATCCGTATCCATTGCAAAAAAATCCTGTTCAAATCTCCTGGTTTCTACGTTTATTTTTATGGATGAAACATCAGGAATATTTCTATTGCTTTTACAAGAAAAAAAAATTATTGCTGTGAATATTGGAATTAGAACTTTCTTCATACAACAAATAAAAGAAAAAAAATAAACAGTATTTTGTTAAATGAAAAAATTAATGAACATTTTATTCTGCTAATTTTACAAAATGAAAATTTTTCTTGCCCAACAAAATTATCATATCGGAAATTTTGAAAAGAACCTGGATAAGATTATCCGGGCAATCAATGTTGCAAAAAAAGAAAATGCAGATCTGATTATTTTCAGCGAAATGAGCATTTGTGGCTATCCGGCACGGGATTTTTTGGATTTTAATGACTTCATCAATAAATGTTACAAGAGTATTGAAACGATAAAAGAACAGGCAGATAATATTGGTGTAATAGTAGGCGCTCCTGAAAGAAACCCTGAAAAAGAAGGCAAAGATCTTTTCAACGCTGCATTCTTTTTGTATGGAAAAGAAATAAAAGGTATAGCCCATAAAACCTGTCTTCCCAATTATGACGTATTCGATGAATACCGCTATTTTGAACCGGCCTACGATTGGAACATAGTTAATTTTAAAGGAAAGAAAATAGCCCTTACTATTTGTGAAGACATCTGGAACCTTGGCGATAACCCGCTTTACCGCGTTTGCCCTATGGATATTTTAATGGAGCAAAAGCCTGACCTTATGATCAATATTTCTGCTTCTCCATTTGACTATACACATGATGAAGACCGGAAAGCAACCATTAAATCCAATGTAATAAAATATAAAATTCCGCTTATTTATTGCAACGCTGTAGGTAGTCAAACAGAAATTATTTTTGACGGTGCTTCTTTGGTTTTTGATAAATACGCCAATTTATGTTGCCAGCTTCAGCAATTTAAAGAAGAATTAAAAGAAGTTGTTTTGGATGATAACGGCGCTTTTGATCTGCCGGTAATAGAACCTGCTGCATCAGTTCCAACAAAACTTTTAGAGCCTTTACATTTTACTCCCGAATTAAATATTTCACAAGTATACGAAGCCATTATTTTAGGTATAAAAGATTATTTTTCGAAAATGGGATTCACCAAAGCCATTATTGGAAGCAGTGGAGGTATTGACAGCGCTGTAACCATTGCACTTGCCTGCGAGGCATTGGGAAAAGAAAATGTAAGGGCGATTTTAATGCCTTCAGAATATTCAACATCTCATTCTGTCAGCGATGCCGAAAAGCTTAGCAAAAATCTTGGGAATCCTTACAACATTATCCCAATAAAAAATATCTATAGTAAATTCCTGGAGGAATTAAAACCTGTTTTCAAAGATCTGCCTTTTAGTATTGCAGAAGAAAATATCCAGGCCCGTACAAGAGGAAATTTATTGATGGCAATTGCCAATAAATTTGGATATATATTATTGAATACTTCCAACAAAAGTGAGCTTGCCGTTGGTTATGGAACGTTATATGGCGATATGGCCGGCGGACTTAGTGTATTGGGCGATTGTTATAAACTGCAAGTTTATGAACTCGCAAAATATATTAATACGAAAAAGGAAATTATTCCTGAAAACATTATCAATAAAGTACCTTCAGCAGAATTAAGGCCAGATCAAAAAGACAGTGACAGTCTGCCTCCTTATGAAATTCTTGATAAGATCTTATACCAATATATCGAAAGAATAAAAGGACCTGCGGAAATAAAAGCGCTGGGATTTGACTCAAAGCTTGTTGACAGAATTTTAAAAATGGTAAACAGGAATGAATACAAGCGAAATCAATTTTGTCCTATTATTCGCATTTCACCAAAAGCGTTTGGCGTAGGAAGAAGAATGCCGATAGTAGGAAGTTATTTAGATTAAAAAACAGGAATCGCTTTTATTTGTTTGTTTACCGGGAGGGCTATTCTTAAATTATTTTTTAAATAAATTCGCTAATAAATTCCCTGGAAGTGTAAACCGGCAAAATGGTAAGGCTATCTTTTTTAAGCTGTTTATCGCGCGATATAAAGCAATCCAACTTATGATGTATTGCTGTGTAATATTGCAGTGCATCTTCAATATCATTTATTTTAGAATGTAGCGCCGCCAAAGTAATTTCATGTGGAATATCAATCACTTTCACATCTGCAAGAATACCAAGCAGCAAAGTTTTTGCCTTAGAAGCTCCATAAGCTTTAGTAAGCCAATAGCCGGCAATATGCACAATAGACGGAGTAATAAAAGCGTATATGCGGCCACTTACAATCATTTCAAAAATCTGTATTGCTTCAGAATAATTGGTGCGTTTCAGAGTGAGGTCAAGAAGAATGTCCGCGTCTATAAAAACTTTAGAAGCCATATTTTTTTGCTTGTTCCTGATAAAATAATTCCTTTAAATCCGTATCAATGTCCATTGAAGGAGGTTTCAATTCATTTACTAAATCAATAATATTCTTCCTTTTTGAAGAGCGTGTAATGTTTTTAAAGTAAATCTCTACTAATTCAGAGACACTTGTGTGTTGCCTGGCTGCATACGATTTTATATTATTTAATAAACTTTCGTCTATTGTCAGATTTAATCTAGCTTTCATAAAACAAAAATACGCATTTTTTTATTTAATGCGCATAAGGATAATTAAAAATCTAATCCTATTTAGAATAAGAAATTGCTATTCGAATTCCAATGTAAATGAACTTTAAAAAACAGAAATCCTTGCTATTACTTTGTTTACTAATAACTTCATTTTTTGACAAAATCACAATAATCATTTACTATCCTTTGTATAGATTTTTTTCACAAGAATAAATCTTAAATTGCTTACTTCATTTTATTAAAACATAATTTTTATGGAAGCATACATAATAGCCGGATTCAGAACAGCAGTTACCAAATCAAAACGCGGGGGATTTCGTTTTTATCGCCCGGATGATCTGGCAGTAAATGTGATCAAAGGTTTACTGGCAACCGTTCCTGAACTGGATAGCAAAAGAGTAGATGATTTAATCGTTGGTAATGCGGTACCTGAAGCAGAACAAGGGTTACAGGTAGGAAGAATGATCAGTGTAAGAGCGTTGGGAATTTCTGTTCCGGGTGTTACAGTAAACCGGTATTGCGCCAGTGGACTGGAAACTATTGCCATTGCAACGGCAAAAATAAGAACAGGAATGGCCGATTGTATCATTGCCGGTGGCACAGAAAGTATGACGATGGTTCCTACTTCGGGATGGAAACCTGTGCCTGCTTATTCGGTTACGTCAGAAACTCCGGATTATTATTTGGCAATGGGCTTAACGGCAGAAGCTGTTTCGAAAGAATATAATGTTACCCGCGAACAACAGGATGAATTCAGTCTGTATTCTCATCAAAAAGCGCTGAATGCTATAAAAGAAGGCTATTTCAAAAGTGGCATTCTGCCAATGCCGGTAGAAGAAGTTTATGTGGACAAAGACAACAAAAAACAAAAGAGGTCTTTTGTAGTAGATACAGATGAAGGTGTTCGTGCAGATACTTCACTGGAAGCGCTTGCAAAATTAAAACCGGCATTTGCACAGGGCGGAACAGTAACTGCTGGAAATTCTTCACAAACCAGTGATGGCGCAGCTTTTGTAATAGTAATGAGCGAAAAAATGATGAATGAACTAAAACTAAAACCTATAGCCAGATTGGTAAATTGCGTAAGTGCGGGAGTGCATCCGCGCATCATGGGAGTTGGTCCTGTAGAAGCAGTTCCCAAGGTTTTGAAAAGGGCAGGAATGAATCTTTCTCAAATAGATCTTATTGAATTGAATGAAGCTTTTGCTTCACAATCCCTGGCCGTAATTAAAACACTGGAACTGGATCCTTCAAAAGTAAACATCAATGGTGGCGCTATAGCTCTTGGCCACCCTCTTGGTTGTACAGGCGCCAAGCTTACTGTTCAGATCATTAATGATATGAAAAGGCTGAACAAAAAATATGGAATTGTAACGGCCTGTGTTGGCGGCGGCCAGGGTATTGCAGGGATTATTGAGAATTTGTAAGTCTTCAGCATTTAACTTTTTACCATAATAAAAAAAATCCCTTGAATTAATTCAAGGGATTTTTTAAAAACTATTATATTTTCTTTATCGGTAACCGATAGCTTAGATTTTCTACAATTTTACACTCAATCCCACAGCTATTAATGACTGTGTTTGCAATCCAGGTGAATCATGATTAGGCCCGAAAAGTTTTACCTCATCATCATAAATTAGATTTAACCCAAGGCTTGCAGAAAGTACTTTGGAAAGTTTTGCCGTAAACATATTATTCATCATCACAGCTACATTTTGTGGATTATGTTCGTAGTTTGAAAATAAATCAAGTCTCCCATTATAAGTAATGGTCTTACTCAAATTTTTCAAATAAGTGATACTTGCGTAAGCGCCAATTTCATTTTTGACTTTTTTACCCGGAGTTACTCCATATTCTCCTTTTGCTGATAAAGAATCATTGTTTACAAAAATCCATCGGGAAGTGAGAGGTGATACGAAAATTGATAACCCGCTTACAGGTTTGTAATTTACGCCAAGGCCTAATAAAATATAGCCTGGAGAAAAGAAATCAGATAAAAGCGATTTGGAACCATCACTGGCATAGCTATATCCTTTTGTAATTTGGGAATGAATATCAAATAGGCCGGCTAAATCTAATTTTTTTGTTAATCCATACCCGGCTTTGGACAAAAGGTCAAATCGGTCGTCATTTTTGCGGGTGCCCTGACTTGTTGTATTCACCATTGCATAATTGAAATCAAAGGTATTGTCCCAGCTCCATTTGTCTTTTTTATAAAAAGCATGAAGGCCCAGGTAGGTAGCAAGTGTGAAAGAAAAGTTGTCGCCACCGGCAGCCCAGTTGCTTTGACTTCCTTGCCCAATGTTCAGGTTAAAAATTCCACCTGTGTTCCAAAGTTTGGAACTGTCAATTTTTCCTTTAGTAATTTGTTTTGAAGCATCGCTGGCCAAACTTTGCGCCTGGTTTTGTGCAAAGCCGTTTTTGCCGAATACCAAAAAGATTATCATTAACAGTGATGTAATGCTTGTACGGATAAGTGTTTTCATTATAAAATAGATTTATAGGTTATAGAAAAACGCGAAAATAATACTACTACAAATATTTTCCATATTTATTTTATTCATTGTATCATCAAGGTAATTTTATAAAAATTCATACCCTTTAGGTTTAAAATGTTTACTTTGTGACATTGAATTTTTAACCTTTTAAAACAAAAATCATGGAAGAGTTAATCCAAAAATTACAAAGCATTCACGGTCTTAGCGCTGACCAGGCTCATGGTATTTTAAATACGATTACCGGGTACATCAAAGAAAAATTTCCTATGATAGGTGGTGCAATAGACAATCTGTTTCCATCCGACAATGCTTCTGCAGGAAATACGACTACAACTACAACGACTACAACGACTCAAGGTGGTGGAGGTGTTTTTGATAAAATTTCTGAGCTAATTCCGGGAGGAGCTTCTGTAGAAAATATTGAAAATTTAGCAAAAGAAAAATTGGGCGGTTTTTTTGGAGGAAATAAAACAACCTGATTCTAAATAGAAAATGATAAACCCCCGTTCCGATTTTTCCTGGAACGGGGGTTTTCATTATATAAAACTTATGTACCCTTTTATCTTAACATCTCTCTCGCTATTACAATCTTTTGCACTTCGCTGGTGCCTTCACCAATAGTACAAAGTTTACTATCACGATAAAATTTTTCAACCGGAAAATCTTTGGTATATCCATATCCGCCAAAAATCTGAACGGCGTCAGTAGCCACTTTTACTGCTATCTCGCTGGCATAATATTTTGCCATGGCAGATTCTTTGGTTACATTTTCACCACGTACTTTAAGATCACATGCCTGGGCGATCAGTAATTCAGCAGCCTCTATTTCTGTAGCCATATCCGCCAGTTTAAAAGATATTGCCTGGAAATCTGCAATGGGTTTATCAAACTGATGCCTTTCTTTAGCATATTTTACAGATGCCTCAAAAGCGCCTTTCGCCATTCCCAGCCCAAGTGCAGCTATTGAAATACGGCCGCCATCAAGCACTCTCATCGCTTGTTTAAATCCATCACCAACACCACCCATGCGCGCTGAATCGGAAATTCTGCAATTATCAAATATCATTTCTGCTGTTTCGCTGGCACGCATACCCAGTTTGTTTTCTTTTTTGCCTCCGGCGAATCCTTTAGTACCCCGCGGAATTATAAACGAAGTAGAATTATCCTTAGTGCGGGGCTCTCCTGTACGGCAGATTACGACTGCAACATCCCCGCTTATACCATGCGTGATCCAGTTCTTGGTGCCATTTATCACCCATTCGTCTCCATCTTTTACTGCCACACATTGCATATTTCCTGCATCACTTCCGGTATTTGGCTCAGTTAAACCCCAAGCGCCAATAAACTCTGCAGTAGCGAGTTTAGGCAAATACTCCATTTTCTGCTCTTCATTTCCAAATGAAAGTATATGGCCGGTACACAAAGAATTATGTGCCGCAACAGACAAGCCGATTGAACCACAAACTTTTGATATTTCCTGGATTACGACACTGTATTCAAAATATCCTAATCCGCTTCCGCCATATTTTTCGGGTACCAACACGCCCATCAAACCAAGTTTCCCTAATTCTTTAAAAATATGCAAAGGGAATTCCTGTTTTTCATCCCAAATCATCATATCGGGCTTAATATATTGATTCGCAAATTCCCTGGCAGTTTGCGCTACCTGTTGGGTTATTTCGCTGATTTCAAAATCCATACTATCTTATTATAGATTGCAATATAATGGAATAAAACTAACATTGATTTTTTCTGAAACTTGCATTCCCGGTTATTCTATAGAAAGATAAGGCGAAGTTTTATTATAAAAATCATCAGTTACAGTCATAATTTTTTTTATATCCTCAACAGTATTAAAGCTTCCATGTTGCTGCCGGTATTGATAAATAGCATTGGCCATTTGATACCTTATGTATGGATGAGTTTTCATTTCATCTACCGTGGCCGAATTGATATTGATCTTTTTTATTGCTTTACTGTTTAAAACCAGGTAAGGTTTTATTTTTTGAAAAGTAGAATCCGGAAGAAAATAGGTTTCTCCTACCTGGCTTATTGAATAAAAACCACCTAATTTTTCTCTGAAAGCAATGATCCTTTTAGATAATTTACTTCCAATGCCGGGCAGCGATATATATTGCGTCGTATCTGCCAGGTTGACATCAATTTTCTGAATCACGTTCTTATTAGCATAATTATTTTTATCAGGATATTCTTTTTTCTCATAATGAGAATATTCTTTTTTCTCAGTTTTTATAGAAACATAGGGTATCAATCTTTCCGCATCTGCATTACTTAATCCCCAGATCTTTTTGATATCCTCAGGTTTATAAAATTTACCGCCCTTGGAAATATATTTCTGAATGGAGCCTGCCGTCTTTTCTTTCACTCCAAGTCTTACCCATTCATTTATGGTTGCCGTATTGGGATCAAATAAAAAGGTTTCAATATTTTTTGGCGGGTAATTTTTTTTAAGAGAAGGTGTGTAATCATTGTAATATTCTTCGTCATCCTTTGCAAAGGCTTTTTTCCCTGAAGAATCAATTTTTAATTGCGCAATTTCATTTTTAAATTGAGTGGTATCCATTCCTTTTTCTTTAATAAAATAGGGAAAGAAAAAAGGAAGAATAATTAAAATAAAAATGATAGCTACGATAAAAATAATTCCTTTTCTTTCTTTTTTAGTAAAATTGAAATAATCTTTTAAAAACTGTTGCCACATAAAAATTAGTTTGCAAGGAAGTTACTATTAAGATTTAAAAAAAGAGGGATTTTATAAAAAAAAGTTGAAACCGGGATGATTATTTCCCTGGCAAATTGATTACCAATCCATCCCAGGCTAACTGAATATTCGGCGGCAATTCTTTATTGATCTCATCATGTAAGCCAAGCTGGTGGCTTATGTGAGTTAGATATGCCTTCGGAATTTTTAATTCTTCTATCAAATTGATTGCCTGTTGCATATTGAAATGAGAGATGTGTTCTTTTTTGCGTAGCGCATTTAGAACAAGAATTTTGCTTCCTTTTATTTTTTCTTTTTCTTTTTCATCTATTCTGTTGGCATCGGTGATGTAGGTAAAATCGCCAAACCGGAAACCTAATACCGGCATATTCAAATGATATACAAGAATTGGAATGACCGGAATATCTCCAACTATAAACGGCTCATTACTTATGGTACGCAAATTCACATCCGGAATTCCAGGGTATTTTTCTTTAGTAAAAATGTAATAATATTCCCTGAGCAAGCCCTGTTGGGTAAGCTCATTAGCATATACCTCCATCGGTTTGTGTTGAAAAAAATTATACGCTTTTATGTCATCAAGCCCGGCGATATGGTCTTTGTGCGGATGGGTAAAAAGAACGGCATCTAATTTTTTTACATTTTCTCTCAGCATCTGCGAGCGAAAATCGGGCGTAGTGTCTACCACTAAAGTGGTAGTATCGCTTTGTACTAAAATGCTGCTGCGAAATCTTTTGTCTTTTTCATTTACCGAAGTGCAAACATTGCATCCACAGGCAATCATAGGAACACCGCCGCTGGTGCCGGTGCCAAGAAAAGTAATACGAAGATCAGGATAACTCACTTTTCAAAGCTATAAAATAATTTAGAGAGCAGAGGAATGAAAATGAAAAATAAAAAATAAGGAATAAAAAATAATAAAGTAGAGGATGCAAGTATCTAATCGCAGAAAAAAATCAAACCCCTTATTATTTAATTAAGATTCTTGATTATTTGTTCGTTTGCCGCATGGGGAAATAAAAAATAAAAAAGAAGGCTTCGCAAGTTCCCTCCTTTGGATGGGATCTAGGGGAGGCCTTACTTTTCCAATCTTTCTATCTGCGAAACTAATTCATCATACAATTTTTGAGAATCGTGTGTAAGTAAATCGTAATTAATATTTATTACAGGAATAATATCTGCAAGGGTATTTATCCTTCCTTCAGAAGTTAAGAATTTATTAAGCACTACTACTTTTTTATCTTCCAAAATGCAATAACCGCTTTGGAAAGAGCCACGTTCGTAGCGAACAATATAACCGGCTTCGTCCAGTATTTTTTCTAATTTATTTAATGTGGTCTGATTATATTTCAAAAGAGTTTTTAAGTTTATTTATTGGAACAAATTTACGCAATCCGTTTCAATTTCAGCGTTAGGAAGGTTGCCAACTTTCTAAAAGTTGGTAATCTTCCTACACAAAATAAACGTTAATTTTACCTATTCAAAAATAAGATGAATTGTGCCTGATATTATTAACCTGTTACCCGAAAATATTGCAAACCAGATTGCTGCCGGCGAAGTAATACAACGACCGGCAAGTGCCGTAAAAGAACTGCTGGAAAATGCAGTGGATGCGGACGCTACAGAAATAAAACTTTATGTAAATGATGCCGGAAAAGCATTGGTACAGGTAATTGATAATGGAAAAGGAATGAGCGAAACCGATGCCAGGATGAGCTTTGAGCGCCATGCTACTTCCAAAATAAAAAACATTGACGATCTTTTTCATATAAAAACAATGGGATTTCGCGGCGAAGCCCTTGCAAGTATTGCCGGTGTGGCGCAGGTAGAATTAAAAACTAAAAAAACAGGAGAATCTGTAGGCACTTTTATAGAAATAGAAAATAGCGTAGTAACATCGCAGCAGCCTGTGGCTACCAGCGAGGGCACCAACATTTCCATGAAAAATTTATTTTTCAATGTGCCCGCGCGGAGAAATTTTTTGAAAAGCAATGCATCCGAACTGCGGCAAATTGTTGATGAGTTTATCCGCATAGCTATGTCTTTTCCTTCTTTATTTTTTTCACTTACCTCCAACGGGCAGGAAGTTTTTCATCTGGAAAAAGGGACCTTAAAACAAAGAGTGGTTCAAATACTGGGGAATAATTATCAGTCAAAAATTGTAAGCGTAAAAGAGGAAACAGATTACATGAACATTTATGGTTTTGTTGGCAAACCTGAAACTGCAAAAAAAACCCGTGGTGATCAGTACTTTTTTGTAAATAACCGCTTTATTAAAAGCGCTTATCTCAATCATGCAGTGATGAATGCTTTTAGCGAAATGATTGCCAAAGATAGTTTTCCTATGTACACTTTATTTATAGATATTGATCCTTCGCGACTTGATATTAATGTACACCCTACCAAACAGGAAATAAAATTTGAAGACGAAAAAATCATTTACGCTTTTGTACAAGCTGCTGTAAAACATGCGCTGGCACAATATAGTATCACGCCAACCCTCGATTTTGAACTGGATGCTTCTATCCAACAAACAGATGCCGTGAGTAAACCGTTTACTTCTGAAAAGCAATTTTCGGCAACCGGAACTTCTCTTTACAAAACATTTACTCAAAAAAACCAGGCGCATTTTATTGAGAGTAAAAGTGACCTCGGCACCTGGGATGATAATTTATTAAGACAAAATTCTTTTAATACTCCTTCAGTAAATTCGCCAGAAGACAAAGAACAGGAAAAAGAAACTTTTTTCCCGTCTTCTTTTAAAAATTCTACGCCATCTGTCTCCAATAAAAAACCTACTTCCGAAGAATATATTCAAATACATAAGAGTTTTATTCTTGCTCAAAATGAAAGTGGTTTTATGGTAATTCATCAGCAAAATGCCCATGAGCGTGTTTTATACGAGCGATTCACCGAAGCTATGAAAGGTAAGCCCATAGCTATTCAGAGAAATTTATTTCCGGGAACAATTGAGCTTACTCCGCAGGATGCAGTTTTATTCACCGAGCTTTTGCCTGACCTTAATATTCTCGGCTACCAGGTAGAGCCTTTTGGTAAACATACTTTTGTAATTCAGGGGTCGCCCGCCGATGTTCCTGATGGAAATGAAAAAGATTCTTTAGAAAAAATATTAGAGCAGTACAAGCATTTTAATATGGATATCAGTTTCAATAAAAGAGAAAAACTGCTACGTTCCATGGCGTGGCAACAATCTATAAAGGCAGGAACTTATTTATCCGAAAAAGAAATGAGAACGCTGATTGAAGATTTGTTCAATTGCAGCATCAATAATACTACTCCAAATGGCAAACCTGTTTTTCTTGAATTTAAAAAAGAGGAGATGGATAAGATGTTTGGGAGATAGGAACAGATTGAAGGTTCAAAGTTGTACAGTAAACCAACAAATAATCAGGATTTTGAAACTAATAGAAACCTAATAATATGGGCAGGTTTTTTGTAAATTGTAATTAATTGCAGTTGAAAAAAATAAAATTATGTTTGGGAAGAAGAAAAAGGTTGAAAAGCTTTTAGCAAGATTACAAACGGGCAACAGAATCTAACAATATCAAGATAACGATACTATAACAAAAATGAAAAGAATTGGCAAATTCATCAAATGGACTTTAATCCCGCTACTTATTCTTTTCAGCGCTTGCTACATTTATTATAATTATTATTTCACAACTAAACCACCAGGCATAACAACAAAAAATTATGTAAAAGAAATTATATGGACACCATTCAAGTGGACAACTGATGAATATTCTGATAGAGCAAGCTTATTGATACCTGTAAAAATTGATACAATTTCAAATAGATTTTATGTTCAGTTTGATTTAGGAATACAACAAACAAGAATTACATCTTTAAACAAAGGATTCCCATATCTAATAAAATATACAGTTGACGGCAGGTACAAAGACTTACCAATTTATCTTGGTAATAATGAGAAGTATATCTACAACCAGAAGGTTAATATTGATTACGAAATGAATAAGAAAGAGGACTTTATAGCCAAAGACACAACAACATTTATTAAAATTGGAGATATTGGTTATGACTACATAAAAGGAAGAATATTAATTACTGATTTTATCAATTCCCGATATTCAATAACAGACGAATTACCTAAAGAATTTGAGAATAAAATTTCCTGGATAAATTCTTCAAAGGTTAGAGCAAAAAAATGGTCAATTCATATACCTATCAGGATTAACGATAAAGAAAGAGTATTTATGTACGACAATGGTTCAAGTATGTTCACTTTATATGTATCTAAAAAAAATTGGGATGATATTACTGACAATGGGAAAAACGGTAAGATTGATAGTTTAAAACTTAGTTCCTGGGGGAAAGATTACTATTATATGAAAGCAATTCCGGCTCAAAAAATTACGGGCATGTTGGGCGAAAATTTAAGTGATAAAAAAATATTCTACGGCGGACAGATTAATGAAACAATGTTTAATCTTATGAATTTATTCGAAGGTGTTGAAGGAATAATTGGTAACGAGTATTTCCGTGACAAGGTTTTAGTAATTGATGCCAAGTCTAACAGGATTGGATTTTACAAACAATAATTGAAGACTGAAGAGAAAAACTTATACTTTGGTAACTACTGTGTTTAGACAATAAAAAAGAGAGAATCTCTTCTCTCTTAAACTATAAGATCAAATCATTTATTTTTGAAACTGATGAGAAATTTCTCTTGCCAGTTCCACCATCTTTTTAATTCCTTCTTCAGGCAGGTTTCCTTTTTTAAACTCAGCCAATATTTCAGGATATTTATTTTCCATTTCCAATAAAAATTGCTCTTCAAAATCCTGCACATTTTTTACAGGAACATTACTGATCAATCCATTGGTTCCAAGATAAATAATGGCTACCTGTTTTTCTACCGGATACGGAGAAAACTGAGGTTGTTTTAAAATTTCAACATTTCTTGCTCCTTTGTCCAAAACAGATTTGGTAGCAGCATCAAGGTCGCCGCCAAATTTAGAGAACGCTTCCATTTCGCGATACAATGCCTGGTCCAGTTTTAAAGTGCCGGCTACTTTTTTCATTGATTTTATCTGTGCATTTCCGCCCACGCGGCTTACAGAAATACCCACGTTAATCGCCGGGCGGATACCGGCATTGAAGAGGTTTCCTTCCAGGAATATTTGCCCATCGGTAATAGAAATCACATTCGTAGGAATATACGCAGATACATCACCAGCCTGAGTTTCAATGATAGGTAAAGCGGTTAATGAACCACCGCCTTTTACAAGGTGTTTGATATTTTCAGGAAGGTCATTCATCTTCCTTGCAATTTCATCTTTTGATACAATTTTCGCAGCTCTTTCCAATAAGCGGCTATGCAAATAAAATACATCGCCCGGATACGCCTCACGTCCAGGAGGCCTTCTTAATAAAAGAGAAACTTCGCGGTAAGCCACTGCCTGTTTACTCAAATCATCAAAAATAATCAAAGCACTCCTTCCAGTATCGCGGAAAAACTCTCCAAGGGCGGCGCCTGCGAATGGTGCATAGAATTGTAGTGGTGCAGGCTCAGAAGCAGAAGCAGCCACAATAGTAGTATATTCCATCGCACCATGGTCTTCCAATACTTTCATCACATTGGCAATGGTTGAGGCTTTTTGCCCAATGGCAACATATATACAATAAACGGGCTTTCCGGCTTTATAAAATTCTTTTTGATTAATAATAGTATCTATACAAATAGCACTTTTCCCGGTCTGGCGGTCGCCGATTACCAATTCTCGCTGACCGCGGCCAATAGGAATCATCGCATCAATCGCCTTGATGCCAGTTTGCAAAGGTTGTTTTACCGGTTCACGAAAAATTACGCCCGGCGCTTTACGCTCCAACGGCATTTCATACAATTCGCCGGTAATAGGGCCTCTGCCATCAATTGGTTCGCCCAAAGTATTAATTACACGCCCTGCAAGTCCATCACCTACTTTTATAGAAGCGATTTTGCCGGTACGCTTTACAGTATTTCCTTCTTTAATATTCCCGCTTTCTCCCATGAGAACCACGCCCACATTGTCTTCTTCAAGATTAAGCGCGATGGCTTTTACCCCGTTTTCAAATTCAACCAATTCACCGGAACTCACATTATTCAATCCGTAAATACGGGCAATACCATCGCCCACTTGCAGTACAGTTCCTATCTCTTCGAGGTTGGATTCTACATCCAAATTACTTAGTTGGCTTTTAAGAATTGCCGAGATTTCATCGGGTTTAATGTCAACCATATTATTATCGCTTTTTTTAAGGCTGCAAAGGTAGGCAAAGCAATTACAAATTCAAAAGGAAAAAAGCAGCGTTTTGCAAAGAAAAGCAGTAAAATGAGCCTATTTATCTATAAAAAAAAATGAATACCGAAATGGGTTTAAAATAATTTTTATAATTTTCACACAGGAAATAATCCATCAAAATTATCCTTTTTACCAAATGGAATCGTTCAGTAATCAATAAGAAATAATCTAAAAAAAGAATCTGCAATATTTGTTGGTTTGCTGTAAATGCGAATTTTTAAAAATCATCATTTTAAAAATAATTTCTTATTTATTTTTTGCATTATTAATAAAAAAATTATCCTTATTCATTTTATCAGCCAGGCTTGCTATCGTTTTCTTTTCAAAAAGTTTATTTAACTGGTCCCTTATTTGTTTAAATTCGGAATGCATCGGGCACGGGTTTTTTTGGGAACATTTTCGTAATCCCAGGATGCAAGTTGTAAGGATATCATCATCATTTACTGCTTCGAGAACGGCGCGAACAGGCAATTTTTTTGATTGCTCAGTAATATAAAAACCTCCATTCGGACCTTTTGCAGAACTTATCACTTTGCTATCTTTTGAAAGCAACTGAAGTATTTTACCAGTAAATGATTGTGGTGAATCTATCGCTTTCGCTATCTCATCAATACCTAATTTTTTATCTTTTGTTCCTTTCTGCGCTATAAAAATAGTGGCTCGCAAAGCATATTCAGTCGTTTTTGAAAACATGTATTCAGTTTAAAAAATTGATACAAATAAATGCAATCAATCTGAAATAAAAGGAATTATTTTTTTCAGGAAAGCAATTCTTTTTGCACCAGCGCTTCATTATGAACCTGGTCTCTTGATCCATATATTAAAGTTACAGTGCCTTTTTTTTAATGATCTTTCAAAATTAAAACCGGTTCTTTATTTTCTTTTAGTTCGTGAAGATATTTTTTTCTGAATTCTGGCCATTTCTTTGGTTCGTGGCCAAACCATTTTCTAAGCTCCGTAATTGGAGCAATATCTTTCAGCCATAGGTCAGGGGCTGCTTTTTCTTTGGTTAAACCGCGTGGCCACAGCCGGTCAACCAATACACGGAACCCATCTGATTTCTACGGCTCCTCATATACCCTTTTGATTTTGAGATTCATGATAAAAAGTTTAAAGACATTTATTTGCTATAGAATTTTCGAAAATTTATCAGTTTCCAACATTAAATTATTCGTAATGGAATCAGCAGTTTCCCGGTGATAGATGTAAGTAGGAATCTGGGTTTTCATGATATTAACTCCTGCTTTATGTATTCTTTCAAAAAAATCACCATCGCTTCCTAATGGCATTTCTTTAAATCCATTAAAAGAGACAGCTACCTCTCTTTTGATAAAAAAAGTTCCCCCGATCTCGCAATCCGATAAAAGAACCATTTTATTAACATCAAACCTGTCAGGCACATATTGACTTCCTATTACTTTTACTCCGCCATGCAAAAATTGAACTTCAGGATGATTTAGCAGGATTGATTTTCGCGTTTCCAGGTGCCTGGAGTCGTATTCATCATCGGAGTCCAAAAAAGTGACAAATTTTCCTTTTGATAAAAAAATCCCCGTGTTTTTTGAACTGGAATACCCTGCATTCTTTTGCTTAAAATAAGCAATCTTACTTCCCTTTCCTAAATAAGGAAGTACCGCAAAAGCAGTATTATCAATACTTCCGTCATCCACAATGATTGCTTCCCAATCTGTTTCCGTCTGAGCGATTAAAGAATCCAGTGCTCTTTTTAAAAGAGTTGCCCTGTTATAAGTTGTTATAATTACAGAAAAGAATGGTAAACCAACCGCCTCGTTTTTGATTTCATTTTTCATTTTATCTTCTAAAAAAAATTTGTGAGATATATCAATTACAAATTTACATCCAAATTGCCTGCGCAACAATTATCCCGGTTTTCGAATACGGTAAAGAAAAGTATTTAAAAGAATAAATTTGCATCAAAAATAAAAACAAAAAATGTCAAGGAAAACAGTGATAATAACCGGAGCTGCCGGCAACCTGGGACAGGCTATAGTAAAAAAATTTATTGATAATGATTACCACGTCATTGGAACCATTCGCAATAAACAAGAACAAAAAATGTACGATGAAAAAAATGAAGAGGAAATAGAACTGGATTTATTACTTGAAGAAGACTGTCAGAAATTTGTGGATGGAGTTGTTATAAAAAATAAAGCAATTGATGTTGCGGTATTAACTGCCGGAGGTTTTGCCATGGGTGATATCGCTCAAACTAAAACCAGTGATATCATGAAACAATACCAACTGAATTTTGAAACAGCGTACAATATAGCAAGGCCGGCATTCATTCAAATGATGAAGCAAAATTATGGACGTATTTTCCTAATTGGCTCCCAAGCCGGATTAGATACTTCAAAAGCAAAAGGAGTAACTGCGTATGGCCTTTCCAAATCACTTATTTTCAGTTTGGCCGCACTAATGAATGCAGAAGCTAAAAATAAAAACGTAATAGTAAGTGTGATCGTACCTAGTATCATTGATACTCCCCCAAACAGAAAATCCATGCCAGATGCGGATTTCAGCAGTTGGGTATCGTCCTCTCAAATTGCAGATGTGATTTATTTTTATTCAGGTGATGAAGCGGGTATAATAAGAGATCCTGTGATAGAGGTTTATAACAGGTCGTGATGAAAGTACCAGGTTCCAGGATTTTTCTAAACTTAGCTTTACAGTAAAAGAACAAAAAACATTGATTTCTCTTTAATCAATACAGCATCCATAATCTTCCATATTAATGGGTTTACTGCAAAATAAATTTTTAAGCGGGAAAACTAAAAACAACAAATTTTCTCTTCATCAGAAATTTTAGAATATTCTTCTGTGGCCTCGCCAGGAATCGAACCTGGATCCGGAGCTTCGGAAACTCATATACTATCCATTGTACTACGAGGCCTTAAGGTTAATTGTTAATTGGTTAATTCGTTTACTGGGTAATTGGTAGGTAGTTCTTACTAATAAACTATTTAACTAATTAACCAATAAACTATTTCCCAAACTGAGCAATATTACTTCCAAATATTTTAACAGCAATGGCCAGTAATATAACACCAAAGAATTTTCTTACTACTATCAAACCACTAGGGCCAATGACTTTTTCTACCCAGTTCAAAGATTTCAACACCACAAAAATTAACACGCAATTTATGAGGATGCCAAATAAAATATTAATGTCGTGGTAATCTGCCTTTAGCGACATAATGGTAGTAAGCGTGCCCGAACCTGCAATGAGTGGAAAAGCAATAGGAACCACACTTCCACTTTTAGGATTGCTTTCCTGTTTAAAAAAATCGAGGCCCAAAACCATTTCAAGACCGATGATAAAAATTACAATGCTCCCTGCTACTGCGAATGATTGTACATCAAGGCCCAAAAGATTAAGGAATGGTTGTCCCAAAAATAGAAACAGAATCATGAAGGCACCTGAAGCAATAGTAGCTTGCATTGAACGAATCGTTCCGCCCATTTTTTCTTTCAAAGAAATCAAAATAGGAATGGAACCCAAAATATCTATCACTGCAAAAAGGGTAAAGGTAACGGTGATAAATTCTTTACTCGATATATTACCAAAATCGGCCATTCATTTTTTTTGCAAATGTAGGATAGATATACAATTAAGGGAAATCCATGTAAATCATTTTATGGTTATAAGCTCATCAGCACTCCACCATTAAAATTAAATCCCTTTGTAGTATAACCTCTCGTTACAAAATATTTCTGATTGGTGATGTTTTGAAAATCCACAAAAACGCTGAATCTTTTGTTGAATTTATAACGTCCATAAAAATCCCAGGTATAATATCCATTCAATACATAAGGAAGAGCCTGGTATTGCGGCTCATACGCTTTACTTACTGTTTTTAAATGTGTGGACAGGTAAATATTTTTTGTAAGATTATAATTTAAAGAAAGGTTTAAAACATTCTTAGGCCTTTTATATAAATTAAAAAATGAAGTGTCTTTGCCTGGTGCATTCTGTGTAGTTATTTGCCCATCAACATAAGTGTAATTAAAAACAACTGACAATTTTGACGTTAAATTTACCGTTGCTTCTGTTTCTACTCCATAATCATGTTGCTTATCTCCATTGATATAATAACTGTCATACGTAACAGGATCGGTGTAAAATAAGATCACATTTTTCCCATCTCTTACAAAACCTGTTACTCTCGCATTAAATTTATCAGAAAAATATTGAACTCCTGTTTCGTAACTCGTAGTTGTTTCAGGTTTTAAATTTTTGTTTCCATATTCTGAATACAATTGATACAAAGAAGGCACATTATAGCCGGAAGAAATATTCGCATATATTTTATAATGGTCATTTATTAAATAAAATGGATTGAAAGAATACGTAAAATTATTTCCATAAATACTATTGTGATTCCAGCGTCCGCCAAGGTCAAGATTAAATCCTTTTGACGATTTAAACATCAAAGAAGCATATCCGCTGATTTGGCTTGTTTTGGCGCTATCCGCAGATAATGGTGTTGATGGATAATCCCCATAAGCTGACGAATAAATATATGTTTGGCTGGTTGAGTTTTGCCTATAATCTGTTCCTGCAAGAAATTCAATATTTTTATTCAAATTAAGGCTGGTATAGAGTTCTGCAAAATTGGAAGTACCATTATAATTTCCTTTTTGATAAATATAATTTGCTCCTTCACCTATAGAATCGTCAAGAAGATTTCTATTAAAAATGTTGTAATTGTACTGAAACTTGATGAACCCATTATTTAATTTATAATCAATAGAAGTGCCGGCAATTGTATTATCATTTTGATAAGTAGAATTTTTAGCATCCTCGAAAGCACCTTCATCTGTAGCCGCGTGATTGTTATTGTATTTACCAAAAAGATTGACAGATATTTTTTTGAATGGCTTAAAACTATAATTTAATTGAAATACATCCTGATTAAAACCATCTTTATCAAAATTACCTTTGCCGGTAGAATCATAAGCAGAGGAAAATCCCTGGCTATAAATTTTATTGTAAGAAATAAAATACGTTTGTCCTTTACCGTTAGAGCCGCTTAATGAAATATTCCCTTTATAAGTTCCATAACTTCCTGCAGAAAGATCCACATTTAGATTGAAAGGCTTTTTCTCCCCTTTTTTGCTGATGATATTAATGACTCCTGCCACTGCATCAGAGCCATACAAAGTAGATTGTGCGCCTTTCAGTATTTCAATTCTTTCAATATTAGCCAATGCAAAATTATTAAGATCAAATTCAGTAGTGATTCCCGAAGGATCATATAAAGGCACTCCATCGAGCATGATCAAAGTATTGCCGGAAGAAGCGCCTTCCATGTAAACAGTTTGATTAGTGCCTAAGTTATTATCAGCGCCGTTTATAACAAGTCCAGGCTGTTGATTCAATAATTCACCTAAAGTTTTTCCATAACTTTTTTGCAATTGGTCTTGTGTGATCACATCTACAACTTTTCCCGTCTCGCGTCGTTTTACAGGAAATTTTGTAGCAGTTACAATTACTTCATTAAGGGTTTTGGCGGAGTCCTGTGCATAAGAGGTTGTAGAGGTAAGCAGTAAAAAAGCAGCAATAATTTTACATTTCATTTGTTGAAAATTTTTAAATTCTTTTTAAATAAATAAAAGGAAATAAGTAGAAATATAAAATGCACAAAGCCACTTTACATCTCTGCTTTTCTCCCGAAAGCATTGAATGAAAAATATAAGTGGCAGGTCTTCTGGCTTAGTACAATCTTAAAAGCCTTCCCGTTTTAAAAACAGTGGCGAAAGAATTAAGATTTTCAAGTTCTGCTAAAGGGCAGAACTGGCGTACTTTACAGCTACGGGGATAGCTCCGGAATTGAACCGGATTCCCATTTTAATCCTCCGCCTGAGGCGGAGAAACCAATTATGCTGCAAATGTAAAAGCAAAAATGTGGGATTACAAAAAATGATTTATTGGTAAAATTTTAGTAATGGGATTTTGAGAATAAAAAATTGAAACTCAAATTTTTTATTCCTTTCGTAAAACAAGTTTGAGCACAGATCTTTCAAAATAAGAATTGGCGTTATTTATTTGTTTGCTACAAGCCAACGTTACATTTTATTAAATTGAAAAACAATTCCTGCGTAATAATTCCTACCTGGCGCTGCATTGTAATAAAGTCCCAATGCAGCATTAAAATCATTTCCCAAACTGTATTTTGTATCAAAGAGATTATCAACCCCGGCAAAAATTTCAGCGCTGATTTTTTTATTAAAACCTTTTCTGTAACCCAGCCTGGCCCCTAAAAGATTGTAAGAAGAAGCATAAGCGGAATTAGCATCATTGAGTGCGATCTTGTCTACATAATTATAAGTAACATTTATATAGCCGCCCATCGTTGACGTTATATCGAGACCGGCTACAACTACGTTTGGCGCTGCGCCAGGTAACTTATTTTTTGAAAAATCAGTGCTTCCCTCTTTAAATTGCCCATAATGGAAATCATGCCAGGCATAACTCGTCCATACTTTAGCTGAATTAATGAAATGATTCTGTGAATTAATGAACTGGTAAGAAATATAAGACTCTATACCATTTTGTTTGGTAGAACCGGCATTCACATAATAATAAACGCCGTTGGTATCTATGCGTTGTACGATTGTATTTTTCAGATCGAACAAAAATCCGCTGATATCGAAAAAGATCTTGTTTTGCATTACCGTCCCTTTGATACCCACTTCATAATCTATTCCATTTTCCGGCTGGAGATTGGTGCCGAATAATCCGTCGGAACGAAGTACCTCTGAAACAGTTGGCGGAGAAAATCCCCCGGAAACACTTCCATATATGGATACATTTTTATTAATCTTTTTAAGAACTGCAATGTGTGGAGGAAATTTATTTTTGAAAACTCTGCTCTGCGTGGTTGATGGTTTGGAAGAAAGATCAATTTGTTGAATAGATGATTTATTCAGGCTTACTCCGCTTGTAATTGTCCAGCCATGTGGCAATTTAAAATCGGCTTGCGCAAAGAACATGTATTGCCAATTGTTTAAATTATCATCTGATTGCAATGAATCAGCCACACCGAGTTTGTTGCCATAATCACTGGTATTAAAAAAACCCTTCTGTGCTTCCGTCCCAAAATCAAGTTGAAATCCCGTTTCTCCGATTTGCTTTTTATATTCAAATACGCTTCTACCTCCAAAATGCGGCTCTTTCCGGAATTCGTACACTCTTATTCCAGGGTTGATGAAATCCGTATAGGATCCATATAAGGAAGTTGTATTATGCCAGTGATCATTAAATTCGTATTCGTTACTAAACGCGACAAGAAAGATCTTTTGGTAAATAGCAGCCTGGTTTTGCACAGCCCCTGGCTGAGAACCTGTACCAGGTCTTGCTTCTTTTGGATCGGCATTATATTGTGCCAGGTTTAAACCACCGGGCGTTTGGTAATAAAGATCGCTGTAAGACATATATGCATGCAACGTTTGCTTATTATTTACTTTCAGCAAACTTTCCCACGTAGCAATATCTCTGCGCATCTTTGACTGTTGGCGATAACCATCGCTTGTCTGATGAGAATAAGTGAAACTATTTTCCTGATTAGCATCGCCCGTTTTCACATTGAAATTAATGTTATTGGTATTAAAACTACCGGAAGTGTAAGCAAGCGAAATCCCCGGATGCCAGATAGTGGGCAAAGTATGTATCAGCATTGCACCGCCGATTCCCGCTCCATATAAACTGCTTGCCGGTCCTTTAATTATTTCAATGGAATTAAAATTATAAAAGCTCAGCTGGTTCAAATAAGTATTGCCACTAGGGTCCGTAAGCGGTATATCATCCAGGTAAATCTTAACATCGCGCACACCAAATGGCGAACGCAAAGAACTTCCACGGATATTGAGCCGGTAACTTCCCGGTGAACGTTCTTCCATGCTTACTCCCGGGGTAATATTTAAAGCGGGTAATATGCTCATGTTACTAAAGCGGTTAAGTTGTGCCTGCGTAGTAATGCTTACGGGAGCTGCCACGTCAATCAAACTCCGGTTTTGTTCGTACGCTGTTATGATTATATTTCCCAGAATTTGAGTGGAATCTTTATTAGATGTGGTTTGGGCAGAAACAGTATTACATAAAAATAAAAATATGACTAAAAATTTCTTCATTGGGGAACATGGCATCTAATACACAAATGTAATCACAAATATTTCTATCTTCCGCAAATGAAACTCACGAAACAACTTTCGTCATTCGACTTCACTATCATCATGGTAAGCCTCGTCGTAGGCATGGGAATTTTTCGTACGCCGGTAAATGTAGCTAAAGCTGTGAGCAGCCCGGCTATATTCTATGCTGCATGGATAGCAGGTGGTCTTATCGCTTTGTGTGGCGCACTCACATATGCAGAGATTGGCAGTCGCATGCCTGTAACAGGTGGTTATTACAAGGTATTTGCGTATGCGTATCATCCGTCAATTGCGTTTGCGGTCAATTGTATTATACTTGTTTCTAACGCTGCATCGCTGGCTGCGGTTGCATTAGTGGGCGGAGAATATATTACCGGAGTGCTGATTCCTCTGTCACAAAATGCCAACTGGCTTTTAAATCCTTCAAATGCTCATCATATTCAAACTATTCAAATTGCCATCGCTATTTCTGCTATTATTATTTTTTTTGGCGTGAATTTGTTGGGTTTAAAAATGACCGCCCGTACGCAAAATGTATTAACGGTTATCAAGATCATCATGGTTCTTTTATTGATTAGTCCCCTGTTTTTTGCCACTTCATCTGCACATCCTGTTATAGTGTCTGCTATTCACACCACGCCGGCGCTTTCTGAATATTTAAAATCTTTCGGCATAGGGCTGGTAGCGGTAAGCTTTACTTATGGAGGATATCAGCAAACGATCAATTTCGGAGAAGAAGTTGTCAACCCCAAAAAAACAATTCCACGTGGCATTTTTTTGGGTATCATCATAATCATTATTTTATACCTTCTTATCAATTATGCATATGTGAATGTGATTGGGTTTGAAGAATTAAAGTCAGCAAAAAATATTGCCGCTATTATGGCCTCCAAAGTATTTGGGATTGATGCTGAAAGAATTCTTTCTGTATTGCTTTTTTTGAGTGTGCTCGCTTATGTAAATATTTTGCTGATGAGCAATCCCAGGGTAATGGCTGCTATGAGTGATGACAGAATATTACCTCCTTCCTTCAAAAAAAGAAATGCAAAAACAGAAGCCCTTACCACCTCATTAAGTGTGTTTTCTTTACTTTGTGTACTAATTATTTTTTGGGCAAAGAAATTTGATACTATTTTGAGTTTCACTATTTTCCTGGATTGCTTTGGAATGGTTTTTTCAGCAGCAACCATTTTTATTATCCGAAAAAAAACTTCCTACCTCAATGGCAGTGGCATTTACATGATGAAACTGTATCCTTTATTACCTTTAATTTTTATTGCCGCTTACACTTTTGTTGGAATCAGTATATTTATTAGTGATACTAAAATCTCATTAATAGGACTTGCAGTATTAGCCGCATTTGTACTCATATATTTTATTACCGAAGCTTTAAAAAAAAGAAAAATAAATCTTACAAAAAATTAAAAAAGCAGAAAAAATGGACCCCAAAATAGTTTCTTATATTTTAAATGAACTTGGCGAAGAACGTGAAAAATATTTCAATGCTGTATCGCCACCGATTTTCCAAACAAGCAATTTTTCTTTTAAAAAAGTAGGAGACTTCAGAAAGGCATTTGAAGATGAATCTGCTTCTTTTCTTTATAGCCGGGCTACTAATCCTACATTAAACATTTTGTCGCAAAAGCTCGCAGCCCTTGATGGCGCAGAAGATTGTCTTGTTCTTAACAGTGGCGCAGGAGCTATTTTCGCCTCAGTTTTGGCAAATGTAAAAAGTGGCGATCATATTATATCGGTTGATAAACCCTATAGTTGGGCGCAAAAAATGTTTGATAACGTTTTGCCCAGGTTTGGAATTTCTACCACTTACGTAGATGGGAGAGAGGTCGAAAATTTTGCAAAAGCGATCAAACAAAATACAGCTATTATTTATTTGGAAACACCCAATAGCTGGAACTTTTATCTGCAGGATCTGGAAGCGGTAGCCAAACTTGCCAGGTCGAAGAATATTATTACAATATGCGATAATAGTTATTGCACGCCCCTCTATCAGAGGCCTATAGATTTTGGTATAGACCTGGTATTACAAAGTGCTACCAAATTTATAAACGGCCACAGTGATGTGGTGGCCGGAGTGCTTTGTGGCAAAAGAGAAATGATGCAAAAGATATTTGACAGCGAGTATATGAATATGGGGATTAGTACTACACCTTTTAATGCATGGCTCATCATGCGCGGATTAAGGACACTACCTGTAAGGCTGGAAAAAATTTCGGCTACTACAAGAAAGGTGGTGGCTTATTTAAAAAGCAAGGAGAAAGTAGAAGAAATCAGCTTCCCTTTTGATGAACAATTTCCGCAGTACGATTTGGCCAAAAAACAAATGCAGGGAGCCGCCGGTCTGTTTTCATTTATTTTAAAAGCAAAAACGATAAAGGAAATAGAGAACTTTTGTGAAAGTCTTCAACATATCTTAATGGCTGTAAGTTGGGGTGGCCATGAATCATTGATCATTCCCGGATGCGCATCCATCAAGGAAAATGAGTTTGATCCTGAAAATAAAATTCACCGCAGGTTACGGATGTATGTAGGCCTGGAAGAAGCGGAATATATTATTGAAGATCTGGAAAGGGGATTTGAAGGGATGGAGAAATGATCAAACGATCTTTGATAACTAAAAATTACCATGACCCCGAACTATTAGTTAGCGCCAGTAAACAAATAAATAAGTAAGATTCTTGTATATATAAACTATCAGTCTTATCCAACAGGGGCCTTCGGACAAACTTCAAAATAAAAAGCGATAAACATCTTAGTGCTTATCGCTTTTAAACTTTTAAAATTGCTCAATTACCAACCTTTTTTGGCAACTCCATCCTTAACTGCCTGAAGCGCATTTGCTTCACTTAGCATTGTAGTCATTTTATTTCCTTTACCATCATTACCCTGGGCCATATATCCGCCGCGGGAAGTTTTAGTGATCACTGCTTGTTGCATAGGAACATTTTTTTCTTTGGTTTTCATGCAATAAGCTGTTAACATTTTTGCCATCTTAATTGATTTATAGTTTAATAATTTGATGTTAGGCCCATTGTCAGCTGACAGTGGTTTTTCCAAATTTAGGGATTTATAATTATTTCACATCATATATTTCCTAACATTTATTTTAGCTTATGTTACTACTTAAAATTGAAGTGAACTTTTAAACTTTGTGATGTTTGCTTTTAAAGTGTATTTTAAATACATTTCAAACGAATATTCAAGCCCTGTACCGCTTGAAATTTTCTCAATAAAATCTTTGTAGGGGAGGAACCTGAAATCAAAATCTACATTTTTATATATCTCTTTATCATAGATGAAACTTGCTATTAATAGTTCGCGATGTTTTTCGGTAAGGCCTGGATATTTTGCCGATACTGATTGAAACAAAGCTCCCCCGCGGGGACCTATAAATCCCTCTCCATCCCAATAGCGTAGATCAATGCCCACATTTTTATACTGGAATAAAAGATGCGAAAAGTATGCGTTTCCTTCATTAAAGGGTTGTAATTTTTGACCGGAAATGTCTTTATAATTTACGTAATAATTTTCAAAAACAATGTTCTGTAATAGTTTGCCATTTACATGGTAGGTAAATGAAGCGCCGAGGGCAGAGTTAGTAAGCGACGTAAGAGGTGTATTCAGTACATCGTACTGGCCGCCTTTATGAGAATATAAAAATTGAATGGGTATATTAAAATTAAGTTTCCCTTTATTGATAAGTTTTATTTTAGAAACATAACCTATATCAAATTGCTCTTTAAAATCAGAGCCCGGAACAATAGCAACTCTCCAGTTGATAAAAAGATCTTGAGTATAATTTTTTGTATTCACCAGCATTTGAAATCCGTTTTCCTGCCTTTCAGTAATAATTAATCTATAGTTATAAATTGGTTCAATGTATCCGTGATTATCATTTCCTTCCAGGTTTCCCATAATATAAGTAGAATGTTTTGCTTTATATTTTATCTGGTATGTTGGCACAAGGGTGGTATACCCAGTGTCTCCATATGTTTTTTGCACGTAAATACCAGCTTTTATAAAAAGTCTTGGTGAAATCTGATATTCAATTTCAGGAATTAACTCATATCCAAATAAAGTTCCACTTAAAGGGATATTACCAAACCATTCTTCATCAGTTACATAATTTAAATTATATAAATTAAAAGAGAGCCGACCGCTATCTGATGGATTTATTTCGGTTCTGTTTTTAAAAGTAGGGTAATCAACCTGCGCTTTCGCATTAAAACCTGCTATCAAAAGTAGCAGGCTAATAAATTTTGCGGGTATTTTTTTCATAAAAGATTTTAAAAATGTAGGGCGGTTTATTTTGGATGCAATATTACATCATGGATTTAGAAATCAATTTTTTGTTGTTGAAATAAATAATTTCAACAAATAATTTTACAATCTAAATACAAAAACCCCTTCACATTGGAAGAGGTCTTTATTAAAGTTGTGAAATAAAATTACTTATACATCCAGTCTTGCATATTTTGCATGAGTCTCAATAAATTCCCTGCGAGGCGGTACATCATCGCCCATAAGCATACTGAATACACCATCTGCTTCCACTGCGCTATCTATTGTTACCTGCTTTAAAGTACGGGTTTCAGGGTTCATTGTGGTTTCCCAAAGCTGTTCGCTGTTCATTTCTCCCAAACCTTTATAACGTTGTATGTGTACAGAATCTTCTTTTCCTGCAGCTACCTGTTGAATCCATGCTTTGCGATCTTCATCATTAAAGGCGTAAGCCTGCTCCTTCCCTTTTTTCAAAAGATATAGAGGAGGTTGGGCGAGATATACAAAACCCTGCTCTACTAATTCTTTCATATATCTGAAAACAAAAGTAAGAATGAGGGTAGCGATATGACTTCCATCCACATCGGCATCCGTCATAATTATAAGTTTGTGGTATCGTAATTTACTCAAATCAAGCGCTTTGGGGTCTTCAGGAGTACCGATTTTTACTCCAAGTGCGGTGAACATATTCCTGATTTCCTCATTATCGTAGATCTTATGTTCCATTGCTTTTTCAACATTCAAAATTTTACCACGCAAAGGAAGAATAGCCTGGTAACTTCTGTCTCTCCCCTGCTTAGCAGTACCTCCTGCAGAATCTCCTTCCACCAGGAATAGTTCGCAACGAAATGGATCTTTATCACTGCAATCTGCAAGTTTACCGGGTAATCCTCCTCCTGAAAGTACGCTTTTACGTTGTACCATTTCCCGGGCTTTTTTAGCGGCAGCTCTTGCCTGGGCAGCTAAAATAACCTTTTGAATAATGGTCTTTGCATCTCTTGGGTTTTCTTCAAGAAAAGCACTTAGCACTCTGCTTAAAGTAGAATCTACAACGCCCATTACTTCATTATTGCCAAGTTTGGTTTTGGTTTGTCCCTCAAATTGAGGCTCAGGAACTTTTACAGAAATAACAGCAGTAAGCCCTTCGCGAAAATCATCACCTTCAATTTCCACTTTTGCTTTTTCAAACATACCTTCTTTTTCTCCATAACTTTTGAAAACACGGGTTATAGAACGACGAAATCCTGAAACATGAGTGCCTCCTTCAATAGTATTAATATTATTTACATAGCTGAATAAATGTTCCTGGTAACCGGTATTGTACATCATTGCTACTTCTACTGTAACATTGCTGCCTGCATCGTATCCATCACAATATATAATGGTAGGCAGCAGAGGCTGACGATTTCCATTTTTATCAATTAATTCCACAAACTCTACTATTCCGCCTTCACTGTAAAAAGTCTTTGAGTAAGTTTTCCCTTCTTCGTTTTTTTCACGAAGGTCATCCAAAACAATTTTAATTTTTTTGTTTAAAAATGATAACTCTCTTAATCTGCTTTCAAGGATTTCCCTGTTATATACTGATACTATGAAGATGGAAGTATCCGGCCAAAACCGGATGGTAGTACCTCTGTCATCGCTAGTGCCTATTTCACGAACTTTATACTGCGGAATCCCCTTAGCATATTCCTGTTCAAAAACTTTCCCCTCCCGCTTTACGGTTACATGAAATTTAGAACTTAGCGCATTCACACAACTTACACCGACACCATGCAAACCTCCGCTCACTTTGTATGTATTTTTATCAAACTTACCACCGGCGTGCAGCACAGTCATTACTACTTCTAGTGCACTTCGTCCTTCTTTTTTCATAATGCCGGTAGGTATTCCCCGACCGTCATCTTCAACTGTTATTGAATTATCTTCATTGATAGTAACTGTAATGTTGTTGCAATAACCTGCAAGTGCCTCATCAATAGAGTTATCAACTACTTCATATACAAGGTGATGAAACCCTTTGTTGCCTACGTCTCCGATATACATTGCGGGTCTTTTTCTTACTGCTTCCAGTCCTTCAAGTACCTGAATACTATCTGCACCATAACCATCTGTTTGGGGGGTTATTACTTCTGCGATATCTTCTGTCATATAAGTGGGATAAAAAACGATTTGTTTGTAAAAAAATCTATTTGCAAATGTATGAAAAATAAGGGTCATTACCTAAAAAATAGAAACCACTTTTGCGATAGTTTTACTATTAAAAAAACCTTAAAAAAAATAGTTTAAAATCAATTTTTGTTACAAAGTAAAAATCTCTATTTTTGCACCCCCGTAAAAAGGGAAAAGATATTACTTCATAGCTCAGTTGGTTAGAGTCCCGATGTTTTCGGGATTAATCAGAGGGACGCTGGTTCAAACAGCATAAAAAAGTTGAAACATATTATTCCTCCTTAGCTCAGTTGGTTAGAGCATCTGACTGTTAATCAGAGGGTCTCAGGTTCAAGTCCTGAAGGGGGAGCTAAAGCCACGATAAAAATTGTGGCTTTTTTTATATATGTATTTCATTTACATTATCTATTCAACAACTTCTGATAAATATTATGTAGGTTATTCTGATAACCCCATCCGGCGATTATTGGAACACAACACCAAACCTTACACAACCTATACTTCAAAACACAGACCCTGGGAATTGAGAGCCGTGTTTAAATGTGGCACCGATCGTTCTTTTGCAATGAAGATTGAAAAATTTATAAAAAAACAAAAAAGCCGAAGCTTTATTGAATATCTCATTAATTGCTCTGAATTGCCAGTTTCCTTAGCTCAGTTGGTTAGAGTCCCGATATAATCGGGATTAATCAGAGGGTCTCAGGTTCAAGTCCTGAAGGGGGAGCTAAAGCCACGATAAAAATTGTGGCTTTTTTTATATATGTATTTCATTTACATTATCTATTCAACAACTTCTGATAAATATTATGTAGGTTATTCTGATAACCCCATCCGGCGATTATTGGAACACAACACCAAACCTTACACAACCTATACTTCAAAACACAAACCCAGGGAATTGAGAGCCGGGCCTAAATGTTTTTTTGAAGATATATTTGAATATCGCAAATACAATCCTGATAATTAGTTCGCAGTTTTTACCTTTCTTTCAACGCATCCTTATAAACTTCGAGCGCCCGCTTTCTGGCGAATTCATGTTCTACCATTTCCGGTAAATACCCTGGCTTGAAATTCTTTATCCACTTTTTTACATAAATCAACTTGGCATCAAATTTTTTTAGTTGTTCATGTAGATTGAAAATCCTAAAATAAGGAGCAGCATCGCAACCAGTACCGGCTGCCCATTGCCAGTTTCCATTATTGGAAGACAATTCATAATCCAGTAATTTTTCTGCGAGATAAGCTTCGCCCCATTGCCAGTCATCAAAAGATGTTTGCAAAGAAATCCTGCAACAACCATACGTACACGATTATGCATCCATCCGGTTTCATTTAATTGATGCATTCCTGCATCTACTATTGGGTAGCCGGTTTCTCCTTTGCACCAAAGTTCAAATTCCTTTTCATTGTTTCTCCATTTGATGCTGTCATATTTTCTCTTAAAATTATTATGAACCACATATGGAAAATGAAAAAGAATCATCATAAAAAATTCTCTCCATATCAGTTCATTCAGCCATTGTTCATTTAACTTATCAGCATGAATAGCAAATTGTCGGATGCTTACTGTCCCAAATCTTAAATGAACACTGGCAAAGCTCGTGCCCTCAATAGCAGGATTATTGCGGGTTTCGGCGTAATACTTATGAGTTGTCCGGAAATATTTAATTTCGGTACATGAAGTTCCACTTTTTCAAACTCGATTTCATTTAAAGAAGGAAAATGAAAAGGTTTTGTTTTAAAAAAATGAGAAAGTAATTTTTCAGACGGGAATAATTTTATTTTTTCTTCATAAAATTTCTGCTTCCATATTTTGGAATAGGGAGGAAAAATAGTGTACGGATCACCGCCAGGTTTCATTACTTCTGATTTTTCGAAAATAACCTGGTCTTTAAAAGTATGAAAGGGAATATCTTTTTCATTCAGGAATTGTTCGATTTTCAGATCTCTTTCAATGGCGTATGGCTCATAGTCATGGTTGGTGAAAACTTCTTTTACATTAAAATTGGTGCAAATATTTTCAAAAGCCTCCTGAGGCGTATCATTCAAAACGTACAAAGAAGAGTGGTGTTTTTGTAAATCTAAATTTATTTGCGCAAGAGTGAGATGGATAAAAGCAACCCGTTTATCTTTTTTACAGGAAAGACGATTTAAGATTTTAGTGTCGAAAATAAAAACAAGCAACACAGGCAAACCTGCCATGAGTGAATGATACAAAGCATTATTATCTTCTAATCTTAAATCTCTTCTCAGCCAGCAAATATTTATTTCTGAATTATTTATATCCATCTGAATTATTTTATTTTAGTGAAGTTTTATTAATCCTCCGGATCTCAATTGTTTTTAATCCACAAAAATAATTCGGCCATACGAAGGTTTATCCTTCTTAAAATTGGATATATTTTAAAGGGATTTCGAATTTATTTTCTCTGTAAGTAAGTCTTCCAGGGATTGGTTTTGCGGTTTATATAACCATGAATTGCGATATTTATAAATAAGATAATTGCTACTACCAAAGGCGCTATCACCAAAGATTCCGCAACATTCCAGTTAGCCACAGCAATGGCCACTAAAGCCCAAACACCTACAATCGCAAATTCCCGCATGTTGCGTTTCCAGGTTATAAATAAATTTAAAATTCCTGCCACACAAATCATTAGGATGGTCCAGCCAATTTGAGTGATGCCAAATCCGTTCCAATTTATTTTGGTTAAATATGCGGCTACGTCTGCTATAAGCGCCACACTGATCCACCCCGAATAAATACAAAACGGCCACCACACAAAAGCAATTTTCTTAAGAGGAAGATCATCTAATTCCATTCGGGTATTTAAAATTATTTTCACCAAAGAAATCAACATTATAACCATTATGATCACGGTAAGTCCTGTATAATCGTAAAGCCATGCTATTACCCAACATGAATTGGCGATACATGAAATAACGAACCACCATCCGATTTCTAAAACCGGCCACTCATCTTCTATTTTTTTAAAAAGACTGCGCCCTGTATAAATCACAAAGGCTAATAATCCAAGATAGATCAATCCCCATATTGAAAATGCATATCCTGCAGGTGTAAAGTAATTTTGGTATTTGTCTGATATTTGCGCTACCGTTTTACCATTAAAAACACCTGTATTGGAAAGATAATTAATAATAATAGTGGATACGAGAGCGAAGCCGTTGGCTATTTGTAATGTCTTTTTCATGTTAGATATTTTAAACGGGTTAATAATTTATTTGAGATTATTCTACATCGAATTTTAAAGTTTCAATTAACAATCCTGGCAGTAAAACAACAAATAATTTCAATTTCTGTTTTATTAAAATTCTTTTAAAAATGATGAAGGGGTTTTAGGGATAGATTGTATAATTCTTTCTCTGAATTCCTTTTTACGCAACAATTGTAAATAGATAAATAAATTCAAAATAATTAATTCAAATCCATAAAAAATATCTTCGACAGGTATAGTAAACAAACGAATATTGAGGTTTTCAACATTATTATATCTCACTACAGGTTCTTCTAACCCTGAGCCTGTAAGGATTCCATTCACTATCAAAAATGGTATTATTAAAATTAAATACACGCTTATTGCTTTACCAAACCAATTGATCTTTAAAACAAATTTCAAAAAGAGACAGACAAAAGCCGTGCTAATAAATGTAACAGAAGTATAAAGTTTGTCGAGAAAAATAAAACCGGTTACCAATAACGATATAGAAAGTACAATACAAAAAATATTCTCAGCCTGGGGTTTCCAGGATAGATTATAAAATTTATCGAGACAGTAATAAGTAAAGACGCAGGAAAATGGAACACAAATAAAAAATAAAATTTCTTCTATAGGCAATTTTAAAAAATAAATGCCTGTTATATACCGTGGATTAAAATTCCAAATGCCAATATTTGTAAAAATAGCATCCCACAGCAGGAAAAGTATAGCTACAGGAATTGTAGCAATGAAAAATTCTTTCCAGGTTTTATAAAAATTTATTTTAGGATGAAAAGAAAATAACAAAGGAATAATAATGGTAAAAAAATCAACAAGAAGGTATAGCGATTTCATGTGTTCACCCTTGTTTTTTGCAAAGTGGTATTTTTAATTCTCAAATTGCGGAAATATTTAAAAGGTACCCACAGCATGCCGAAGCATTCACCATCTTCTTTGGTTAAATGTTTATGATGCATTTTGTGTGCCCGGCGTATTGCTACAAAATAGGCATTGTTAGAATTCCGAAAGATTTTGAATCGCTGATGAATAAAAATATCATGTACCAGAAAATAGCATAAGCCATATAAAGTAATGCCAACCCCAATCCAGAATAGAAAATTATAATCATTTCTCACGCCAAAGAATAAACTTGCGATACCTGGTAAGGCAAAAATCAAAAAGAAAAAATCATTATGTTCTATAAATCCTTCAGCCTCTTTTTTATGATGATCTTTATGCAATTTCCATAGTACGCCGTGCATAATATATTTATGCGCCAGCCACGCTCCTGCTTCCATTCCTACGAAAGCTGCCAGCACGAATAAGGCATCAATTAATATTATTTCCATTGTTATTAAATATTTTATTCAAAATGTTTTTTCTGTAAATAAATATGTTTTCAATCTTTTTACGAACCAAAATTGAGTGAGTTATTTTACCAATTATCCCAAAAGGTAATTGATATTTTACATCATCTTTCATAAGGATACCATCATCTTTTCTTATAAATGTGTGTGTGTGTTCCCACATTTTATAAGGGCCTTTTAATTGCCGGTCTGCAAACATATTAGGCTTATCTATTCTAAAAATTTCAGTTTGCCAATGTAATGGAATGCCAAACAATGGCTTTACTGTATAATCAATAAGCATACCTTCATAAACCGCTGCACCATTTAATTTAGTTAAAATTTCGAAATCCATTTCTGGTGGAGTTATTACACTCAAATTTTTTGCATCAGAAAAAAAATCCCATGCTGCACGGATGTCAACCTGTAAAAACTGTTCAGTATGATAATTGAATACGCTCATTTTAATGATTGAGAATTTTGCTCAAGAAATAATTCTACTTTAGGCAAGCAAATTTTCAGCCACTCTGAATAGTTTTCCGGCCGTGAAATAATTTCCTGTTTTAATTTTTGGAGTTTCATATATTTCCAGTCTTTTACTTCTTTTTTATCAGGAACAGGTATATCATCGCTTTTCCCAAAATATACATGGTCCAGTTCATGTTCAGTCAAGCCATTTTCAAATACAGTTTTGTAAATAAAACTAAACTGAAACTCAGTATTACATTCAATACCCATCTCTTCTTTTAACCGCCTTGAAACTGCCATATTTGTTTGCTCTCCTTCCTGCGGATGACTGCAACACGTATTACTCCATAAACCTCCTGAATGATATTTCTCATCTGCTCTTTGCTGCAATAATATTTCATCATACTGGTTAAAAATAAAAATCGAAAATGCCCGATGAAGCGCACCTGCCTGGTGTGCGGCTAGTTTGCCCATAGCACCAATCTCATTATCTTTTTCATCCACCAATATTAGCAATTCATTCATTTTATTATTTTTCAAAATGGGTTTCCTTTATAAAAAACCATAAAAAAATTTATCTAAATCTTTCTTTTTCTGAATTAGTAAAAGATTTTGATTTTTGCAAAACAGGCAAAACATATTCTCTAAGGCTTACATCTTTTATTTGAGAAAAAGTATTTAAAATAAACTGCTTATCAATATCAATGCTTTTATCATATCCCAGAAAAGAAGGCATATTTGTTTGGGCAATAAATCTTAAATACCTTAGCTCGAAATTTTTTTCATCTTCTTTAATTGCATTTTCAAGAATATCCCTTCCTTTTCTAAAGTAAGATATTTTTGAAAATGGGTTAAAAACATGTTTTGCCATCATCATTGTAGCGCATCCCCTGTAACCTGAATACAACGGGCTTGTTTTATCAGAATCTAAAATTTGAATCAATTCTTTACATACGTCTTCATCACTTACTGATTTTTCGTAAAGAACTCTTACTTCTTCAATTGTTGGCGTTTTAGCAAAAGAGGTCGTTGCAATAAATAATAATCCAAAAAAAAATATTTTTTTCATATCCAATTCAGTTTATTTATTATAAGGCTATTGACCATTAATCCAATCTTTTGACCATTATTAATTCTAACCCGTTCATTGAGGATTTTATGGGGCGGCAATTTTTTTATTTTATTAAATAATGATTGATAATATACATAAGCTAAATATACACCACCTTTGGAAGATGCAGGCAGCTTTTTAATTCCTGCTAATGCAAGTTTAAAATCGTTTTCAATATCGTTTTCGATCTGCTTTTTTGAATGGCCGCAAAAACCGGTCATATCTACATTAGGAAAATAGGTTCTTCCGAGCAATTGGTAATCATCTTTCATGTCGCGCAGGAAATTTACCTTCTGAAATGCTGCACCCAACTTCATTGCATAAGGTTTTAATTCTTCATACATTTTCATATCGTCTTCAGTAAATACATGCAGGCACATCAATCCTACTACTTCTGCGGAGCCTAAAATATATTGTTGGTAATTTTCTTCTGTATAATTTATCTTTCCAAGATCCATTTCCATACTTTTTAAAAATGTATCAATATGTTCCAGGTTGATATTATATTGACGTACCGCCCGTTGAAAAGAATTTAAAATAGGATTTAATGAAATACCACTTTTAAGAGCATCGAAGGTGTCTTCTTTAAATCTTTTGAGAAGAAATTCCTGGTTATACCCTTCAAAACTGTCAACAATTTCATCGGCCAGGCGCACAAATCCATAGATAGAATAGATTGCATTTCTCAGTCGGTTATTGAGAAAATAAATACCAAGGGAAAAGCTGGTGCTGTATGCCTGGGTGGTTGATTTGCTCACCTTAATGGACAGATCATCAAATAATGACTTCATGCTTTGTATTTTTTAAATATTTTAATAATTGCCCTGCAACGATTTTTCCGGAAATCAATGATGGCGGTACTCCCGGCCCGGGAACCGTAAGTTGGCCTGCATAAAAAAGATTCCTTATTTTTCTATTCCTGATCTTTGGTTTTAAAATGGCTGTTTGCATCAAGGTATTAGCAAGGCCATAAGCATTTCCTTTATAAGAATTATAATCTTCAATAAAATCATTAATGCAATAGCTTTTTTTATAGTCAATAAAATTGCCTATTTCTTCACCTATATGATTTTGAAAACGCTCCATTATAATTTTAAAATATTTTTCACGAAGCTCATCTGTGTCTTCCAGACCAGATGCCAAAGGCATAAGCAGAAATAAATTTTCATGGTCTTCCGGAGCAATAGTATTGTCTGTTTTAGATGGGCAACACACATAAAACAAAGGCCTGGAAGGCCATTGCGGGTCTTTATAAATTTCTTTGGAATGTTGAAAAAGATCTTCTTCAAAAAACAAAGTATGATGTTGTAAATGTTTTATTTTTTTGGAAAGGCCTATATAAAAAATAAGACAGGAAGGTGCGAAAGTTTTCTTTTCCCAATAGTCTTCATTGTAATTCCTGGCTGTTTCAGGCAATAAATCTTTTTCGATATGGTGATAATCAGCAGATGCAATTATGGCATCAAAATAAAATTCTTCTCCATTTACAATTATACTTTTTGCCTTATTATCTTCAACGATTATTTTTTCAACAGGGGAATTAAAATGAAAAATCGTTTCCTGTTTTTCACATACTTCTTTTATGGCTCCAACTACTTTTCCAAAGCCACCCATCGGATACCAGGTTCCCAGTTTTAATCCTGCGTAATTCATCAAACTATATAGTGCCGGCGTATCCTGTGGCATGGCGCCCAAAAATAAAACCGGGAATTCCATCAGCGCAATGAGCTTTGGATTTGAAAAATATTTGCGGACATGTCTGCTGAAAGATGAAAAAATCTGCAAACGCATTGCGCCTTTTATCAAATCTATATCAGCAAATTCTGCGAAAGAAATTCCCGGCATTTTCGACAGCTTTTTCATGCCCGTTTCATATTTGTATTGCGCTTCTTTCATAAATTTATCAAGCTGAAATGCGCGTCCTTTTTCAAGCGATTCAAACATATTGCGCAACGCTGTATAATCAGCAGGAATACTCAATGCCCGATCAGCAAATATTAAATCGAATGAAGGATCAAGTAATTTTAATTCATAAAAATCGGAAACTTTATATCCAAAATCATTAAAAAACTGTTCAAATATATCCGGCATCCAATACCAGCTCGGCCCCATATCAAACACATAATCGTTTTCTGTTTTCAATTGCCTCGCCCGGCCACCGGCAGTTTCATTTTTTTCAAAAACGTGTACATCATGCCCGGCAGCGGATAAGTAAGCCGCTGCGCTTAATCCGGAAAACCCGGAGCCGATAATGGCAATTTTTGACATGGAGTAGTTGCAGATATTTTTTATAAAGGTGCATGTTAGTTTTTAAATGTTGAAAAAGCCGGTTAATTTTATTTTAAGTTTAACCCTGTCAACAAATCAAAGACATTTAAAAGCCTAAACTAATTTTCAGAATCAAAATAAAAAATCAATACCTTTCTATTTCTACCAGCAATGCTATGAGACAAATCTATACTTCATATTTCACAATTTCTTTAGCAATAATACTTCTATTATCCTCCTGCGCTACCCTTTTAAATCAACCAATACAAAGAATTTTTATATCAACCGATAAAAATATAAAAGCAGTCTCAATCAGTAAAAGTCTTTCGGCTGATTGTTCCTTGCTAAGAATTGATGCTCCCACGATTTATTACATTGCAAGAAGCACCAAACCTCTTGAAGTTGACCTCCAGCTTGACAGCACAAAAAAAACAATTTTTCTTAAGGCAAGAAACTCATTTGCATTTTGGGCCAACATAGAAAACTACGGTATTGGAATGTTGGTGGACAAGGATAATATAAAACGCTACGCTTATCCAAAGAGAAATTACTTTAACATTAAAGACACTACAATTAAGAGATACGCTTTTGCACCGATCAGAAAGGGAACTATTAATCTTTCTTTGTCATGGCCTTTTCCATCCTTTTTTAGCCTTCAATCAGAGACAGGAAATTACAATTCTGTAGGGGTTTTGGGGCTTCAAACGGGTATAGACTATTTTTATAAAAACAATCAGTATGTTTCATTAAATTTTGGAGCGGCAACTGATGTGTTCGGGGACTATTTCGGGCCTTATTTTGAAAGCGGGAATACAGTATTTACAAGTATAATGAACAATAATGTTGTTGGAAGTTTCGATTTGGGGTACGGAATTAGTTTATCAAAATTCCAATGGAAAAGAACCACCATTGGAGATACTATTAATTTAGATCAATCCATAAAAAGCACAGCATTAGGTTTCAGTCTTTCTGCACAATACCGGTTCGGCAATTATTTCAGATTTGGATTTTTATATCAGCCGGATTTTGTGAGATTAAACCGCCAGCCGGCATTAAAATATCAACATTATTTTTCATTCAACTTTATCTGGAAATTGCCCATAAAAAATGCAACTGAAAATAAGGACAAAGTCAAATGAATTCTTAATCCATTCTTCAAAAAACCCAATCTCCCATTTTACAATTAAATTTGCGTGATGTCGGAGAATAAACAGCGAAAAAAGTTTTTAGATCTTAGTGCTCTGAGAAAAGTTTTTGCCTTTGCTTTGCCTTATAAGAATAAAATTTACATTTCGATTTTTCTCTCAATCATTCTTGCAGTTCTTTCCCCACTGAGGCCCTTCCTGATACAGTATACGGTAAACCATTTTATAGCCGATAAGAATATGTACTGGCTGATCCTTATTACCATTATTCAAATTGGAATGCTGCTTGTAGAGACTGCGCTTCGTTTTTATTTTGGCTTTATCACATCATGGCTGGGGCAAACAGTGGTGAAGGATTTGAGAGTAACCGTATATAAAAAGATATTGGGCTTGAATCTTTCTCAATTTGATAAGACGCCCATTGGCACTTTAACTACCAGGACTATTAATGATATAGAATCCATCAATGATATTTTTTCAAATGGATTGATTCCGATTATCTCAGATTTGCTTTCTATAATCTCTATTCTTCTGTTTATGTTTTTTACGGATTGGCGATTGTCTTTAATTAGTCTTGCGCCTTTTCCTATTTTGATTGTTGCTACCTATTATTTTAAAGAAAGTGTAAACAAATCTTTTATTAAGGTAAGAAACGCGGTGGCCGCGTTAAATGCCTTTGTGCAGGAACACATTACAGGAATGAGTGTGGTACAGGCTTTCGCTGTGGAGGACAAAGAGTTCAATAAATTCAACGAGATCAATAAACAACATCGCAATGCCAATATCAAAGCTATTTTTGCTTACTCTGTTTTTTTTCCGGTAGTCGAAATTGTACTTGCTTTTTCTATCGGATTATTAGTTTGGTGGGGGGGAAATTATTCCGCCAATGCGGGTGTGATCATTTCTTTTATTATGTACCTGAATTTATTATTCAGGCCCGTGCGTATGATGGCAGATAAATTTAACGTGCTGCAAATGGGTATGGTGGCGAGTGAGCGGGTTTTTAAAGTGTTGGAAAATGAAAATGTTACTCCCAATACTCCAGACGGCATTCATTCCGGTTTTGTAAAGGGAGAGGTGGAATTTAAAAACGTATGGTTTGCCTACAATAAAGAAGAATATGTTTTGAGGGATATTAATTTTTTTATTGAAGCAGGAGAAACGCTTGCGATTGTTGGCCATACAGGAAGCGGTAAAACTTCTATTATCAGTATATTGAACAGGCTTTATAGCATCAATAAAGGAGAAATAAAAATAGACCACCATAATATAAAAGATTACGATATTGATTTCCTGAGAAGTAGGATAGCTGTGGTTTTGCAGGATGTTTTTTTATTCAGCGGATCTGTGTTGGACAATATTACCTTAAGAAATCCTGAAATAGAAAGATCACAGGCGATAGAAGCTGCAAAGCTGATAGGGGTACATGATTTTATTATGAAATTACCTGGAGGTTATGATTTTAATGTTATGGAAAGGGGTTCCACTCTTTCACTTGGGCAACGGCAGTTATTATCGTTTATAAGAGCTCTCTTATATAATCCTTCTATATTAATTTTAGATGAAGCTACTTCTTCCATTGACAGCGAAAGTGAAATGTTGATACAACATGCGATCGATAAATTAATTAAAGGGCGCACCTCAATTGTAATAGCACACCGGTTATCTACTATACGTAAAGCAAATAAAATAATAGTGCTTGATAAAGGTGTTATCAAAGAAATGGGTACTCACAGTGAACTGATGAATCTGCGTGGACATTATTACACATTGCATAAAATGCAATTTGAAATGCAGGAAAATGAAGTAGGATCATTGCTCTCTTCCAAGGGTTCATAGAACTTCTTTGGATAGCCCTTTCGAACAAAGGAGAGTTCTAAAAATTCATTTCGGCAAACGACTTCTAAACGATTATTCAGTCAATGAACAAATATCCCGAATTCCTATTTTGAGTTTTGCGATTCCTTTGTATTTACATTTTCATCTCCAAGGTTTTTCTCAGGCCGCATTTGTGGAAAAAATAAAACATCTTGTATGGATGGCTGATTGGTGAGCAGCATACACAAACGATCAATGCCAATACCAATACCTGATGTAGGCGGCATTCCATATTCTAACGCCCGTAAAAAGTCATAATCAATAAACATGGCTTCTTCATCGCCCCGTTCCATTAATTTTGTTTGTTCTTCAAAACGCTCTCTTTGTTCTAATGGGTCATTAAGTTCACTATATGCATTGGCAATTTCTTTCCCGTTAACTATTAACTCAAAACGCTCTACCAGCCCTTGTTTACTGCGGTGCTTTTTAGTAAGCGGGCTCATTTCTACAGGATAATCAATAATAAAAGCAGGCTGAACAAATTGATGCTCACATTTTGCTGAAAAAATCTCATCAATCAGTTTTCCTTTTCCCATTGTTTTATCTGCGTGTATGCCTAACTGTTGACACACCTCTCTCAGGTCATCTTCATTCTTATCACTCACATCAATTCCGGTATATTCTTTAATAGCATCATACATCGTTATACGCTTATACGGCGCTTTGAAATCAATTTCCATTTCGCCCGAAAGTACTTTGGCAGAACCGTTCACAGCAATTGCAGTTTTTTCCAATAATTGCTCAGTGGTTTCCATCATCCACAAATAATCTTTGTATGCCACATAGAATTCAAGTATTGTAAATTCGGGATTGTGCGTGCGGTCCATTCCTTCATTTCTGAAATTGCGGCTGAATTCATAAACCCATTCGAAACCCCCGACAATCAATCTTTTCAAAAAAAGTTCGTTGGCAATACGAAGATAAAAAGGAATGTCTAAAGCATTATGATGAGTAATAAAAGGCTTTGCTGCTGCGCCTCCGGGAATATTTTGCAATACGGGAGTATCCACTTCAAGCGCTCCGCGTTCATTTAAGAACTCACGCATGGCATTTATCATTTTTGTTCTTTTGATAAAAGTTTCTTTCACATGCGGATTCACGATAAGATCTGCATAACGCTGGCGATACCTGAATTCTGCATCGGTAACTTCATCAAAAGTTTCGCCGTCTTTTTCTTTTACGACCGGCAACGGACGCAATGATTTCGACAGTAATTTTAATTCGGTAACATGAATAGATGTTTCTCCTGTTTTTGTTGTAAAAACAAATCCTTTTACTCCAATGATATCACCAATATCTATTAATTTTTTCCAAACAATATTATAAAGTGATTGGTCTTCACCATTAGTAATGTCATCTCTGCGTACATACAATTGAATCTTCCCACTGCTGTCCTGCAATACAGCAAATGAGGCTTTTCCCATATCTCGAATGCCGAGGATTCTCCCGGCAACACATACATCTGAAAAGTCTGCTTTATTTTCTTCACCCTTATAATTTGATTTAATAAAAGCAGCGCTGGTATTTACCGGAAATAATTCAGCCGGATACGCATTGATACCGAGCTTTGTAAGTTCTTTTAGCTTTTCTCTACGGATAATTTCCTGTTCTGAAAGTTGTTGGTTGTTCATAAAACACAATAATATTTTGCATGTTTAAACCGTAAAATCAATAATTTTTTGCGAAGGTAAACTTTTGCGATGGAGATAAGAAAGATGCAGGCTGATTGATCGCGGAGAAATCATTAAAAAATTTTTGAGCAGCTTCTTTTCCATTTTGATATAAAATATTTCTTTCTGATTTGGGAACTTTTCTGGGCCTGCCGGAAATATCGCCATAACTAATATAAATAGTTCTTCCTCTTTCATTGGCAAGATCCGGTGACTCGCGGTTTACGCTTTCCATCATCAGGTTCATCACTGCAGAGGAATATTGTTTCATATTTTTAATTGTATAAGGAGCAATAGCTGTTTTACCTTCATTAAATTCTTTTATTTGAGCACCTCTTTCCAACTTAAGACCAAGGGTTTCCCGGTTATAAATTAAATTTTTGCAGTTAAAAGGATTTCCCCCCTCGGAGCATGAATCAAAAATATTGATAGGATAGTTACAAAGCATTCCGCCATCCACAAAAAGGTCGTAGCGTGAAGTAGAATCTTTTGTAAGCACTTCGTTACCCAAACTATCTATGGCTACAGGAACAAAATAAAATGGAATACAACTGCTGATATGGACTGCAGTCCTCAATTTCATATCAGGGCGGCTTTTCCATGAAAATACTTCAAGCCTTTGCTCAGTAATATTGGTGCCTGTGCAATAAAAATCTTTAAATTTTTTATCGCTCTGATGCATTTGATGAAGCTCGGAAAAAGTAAGATCTGCGTTGCCGGTTTTATATTCAATCAAATTTGACAGCCACGTTTCAAATTTCTCTCCTTTATACATTCCATAATCATCCCTGATTCGCTCGATCTTTCCAAAGAAAAACTTGCCGTCATTAAATTCTCCTATTTGTAAATTTTGCAGAACAGAATCAATTTCATGCGAAGTATAATTCAAAGCAACCATGAGACCTGCAATAGAACCCGCGGAGGAACCGGCAACATTGTCAATATTTTGCAGAATACCTTTTTGTTCCAATACCTGCAAAGCACCAGGATAGGCAAGCCCACGAACACCTCCGCCTTCCATTACTAAATTTTTGTAATTATAATTATTTTGAGAGAATGTAATTACCGGAATAAGTAAAACAAGTAAAAAAGAGTACTTCATTTGGTGAAATTACAAATGTTTACAGTGTTTGAAAGAAATGAAGGTTTGAAAAAAGTTAAAAATTATTCCCAGATATTTTTAAGAATTACTTCTATTTTACAATCATCATCGAGCGAGAAAGTAAAAGGCTTTTCAGGAGAAATTTTTTGAAGGATATATTTTGAATCTTTGAGCAAGTAGATTTCTATAGATTCTTTTTCCGGATCAACTATAAGATAATACTTTATTCCAAAATTCTCATAAATATAAAATTTTGAAATTCGGTCTTTTAATGCTGTTGCCTCTGATAATATTTCTACAACTAATGCAGGAGGGAAATCAAGAAAATTCCTTTTTGTTGGCTTGCAAATAATGGAGCAATCCGGTTGAAGAATGGTATCTTCTTCAATTTTTAAGTCAACGAAATCATATACTTTACAATGCTTGCATTTTGATTCTTTCAATTCTTTCTTTAGCTCAAAGATAATGTTAGCCACCAGCCATTGATGTTTCATATTCGGTGCGGGGCTCATCGCATAAGGAATGCCCTCAATAAGTTCCCATCGGCCTTCCCAAAGACAATAATCTTTGTAGGTATAATTAGGTAAAATTTTTACTGCATTCATGGAATAAAGGTATTAATTTTTTATGCTAATGCCAACAACACTTGCCAAGCCTCAGCAACTCTATTTTGATTTAGCAATTCTACAGCATATAGGTGCAATTCCTTTTCCATTTCCGCAGGATCGGTTGAAAAATATTGAAAAATATTTTTCAATTTTTCATCCTCGAATGCTGGGTCAATCAAAGGCATTTCATGCACATTGGCTAATTGGCCAAGATGATTGCAGGTGAGTATTTTACTGGCTTTTACTGATGGGGGAAGATTATCAAAACCTATTCCCAATTCCACATTTGGCTTTTCTACTTCAAATAAATTTTCTGCGCTGATCTTTGCATAAAAGTTGCCGCCAAGACGTGCTACGTGATTTATTTTAAGCTGGTCTATTTCCCCGTTTTCATCTAAAATGTTTTCATTAATATGCATCAACATTATTTCACAAATAATAAGGTTTCCGGCTCCTCCTTCTGTGCCGAGATGTTTTACTTCAAGAACCTTGCATTCCAACTGCACAGGGCTTTCTTTTACGCGCGGAGGTTTTATTAATAGTGAAGGCTCTTTTGTAAAACCTGATTTTAAAAATTCATCGGTTTCTTTTGGAAATTCGCAACTGCATAAACTTACCTGCTGCACCATTTCATAATCCACAATATTGATGCATACTTCCGGCACTTCAAGAATGTTTTGCAAAGTATGCTTGATGGTATTATTCCTCACTCTTCGCGCCGGAGAAAAAATGACAACTGGTGGGTTGGTACTAAATAAATTGAAAAAGCTAAATGGGCTTAGATTCACATTTCCATTCGTATCAATAGTAGAAGCAAAACAAATAGGCCGGGGTGCAATAGCGTGATTCAAAAAATTTTGCGCTTCGGAGGTTTTAATATCCTTTAAATTGATGGTTTTAAACATACACTTCTCAAAAAAATATAGCGGTTTGGAAATCTGCGTTATTTGTTTGTTTGCTGTAAATTAACATAACGATCATGAAGAGAGCGTTGAATTATCTTCACAAAGAATTCATTTTAGAATCAAATATTTTTCTTCAATTCTAAAATAGAAAAATCACTTTCATCTTTTACGATGGTATTTTTCAATATTCCCAATCCTTCGATTTCCATTTCCACTTCATCATCTTCCTGTAACCATTGTTCTTTATAATCGGGATCTTTCAATTTTCCTGTTCCGTTTAGTTCGAGAAAACAGCCGGTGCCAACGGTTCCACTCCCAATCACATCACCGGGAAATAATTGTACGCCATAGCTTGACCGTTCAATTATTTCTGCGAATGTCCAATCCATATCACCAAAATTTCCTTCACTCACCTGCACTCCGTTTACACTGCATGTCATTTTCAGATTATAGGCATTCCCTGTGTGATTTTCTTTTGCGGGAACTTTATATTCTTCCAATTCATCGGGAGTAACCAGCCACGGCCCTATTGCGGTAGCAAAATCTTTTCCTTTGGCCGGCCCCAGGTTTAATTTCATTTCTTCCATTTGTAAAGTTCTTGCACTCAAATCATTCATGATCATGTATCCTCCAATATATTCATCAGCTTCTGATGCCTTAATATTTTTCCCTGGCTTGCAAATAACAATTGCAACTTCCAGTTCAAAATCAAGTTTTTGAAAATGATCCGGCATACAAATTATTTCACCCGGACCAGTAATATTATTATGGTTGGTATAATAAAAAACAGGATATTGATCAAATTCAGGTATCATTTCTACATTCCGGTTTCTCCTTGAAGTGGCTACATGCTGACGAAAAGCGTAAGCATCGCGGCAACTGGTAGGGCTGGGAACCGGAGCAAGTAATTCTGCATCTTTGAGCGGGATAGCTTTGTACCTGTTCGTGCCTTCAATTAATGTTCGATTAATAGAATGAGTAATAGGAAATACATCATCCCAATAATTCAGAAACATGGTCATTGTTACAGGCAAATTAGAGTTTAAATTGTCAGTATCAAATAGTAAGTCATTTACCAAAAGCGCAAGTTGTGCATGATCTTCTTTAATGTAAGAAACTAATTTCATTAAATTAATATTTAAATAGGGCTGCAAGTTAAATTATTTAAGCAGTATCAATAAAGTTATTGATTAAAAAAAAAGAGAAAACAATGCACTGTTTTTTTAATGCTGATTAAAGGATAATGTTGCCAAATTTCCACATTATGAAGTATTTATTTCCTATTTGTTCTAAGAAAAAATAATTACTATGCAATCTGTAGAGGAAATAAACTGGAACAATTTTAGCTTAATTTTGCAAAGAAATGAAAGCGTATGAAATTCGAGAAAATTCATAACAAAGGCCAGGCGCAATTATTCAAAAATCAATACCTGGAATATCTTACAAAGACCCATCCACTCGTAATCTGGGGAATGTATCTGCCTCTAATTGTTCTTTTACCATATTATGTTTTTCATCATTTGGACTTTTCCGGTTTAAGGATATTATTCCTTTTTTTAGCAGGTATGTTTTTCTGGACATTCTTTGAATACCTGATGCATCGTTTTGTATTTCATTGGGCAAGCGATAATCCACGCACGCAAAAAATTATTTATTTAATGCATGGCAATCATCACGAGTTTCCCCGTGATAAACAAAGGTTGTTTATGCCACCTGTTCCCAGCCTTTTTATTGCCTTCTTAATTTTTTTATTGATGTATGCTTTAATGAATGTAAATGTGATGTCGTTCTTCCCGGGATTTATGCTGGGTTATTTAATTTATGGAAGTATGCATTATGCTATCCATGCCTGGAATCCGCCTTTCAAATGGATGAAACCTGTTTGGCGCAATCATCACCTTCATCATTATAAAAGCGATGATATGGGCTTTGGCGTGAGCACACACATTTGGGATGTGATATTTGGAACCTCTTTCGATTTAAAAAATGAAAAGGAAAATAAAGAAGCGGTACAAAAACTGATGTATAGTAAAAAGGCTTCCTGATTTTTCAAAGGCATTTTTTATTCTAAGTAATTTTAATTACCATTTTTCTTCTTCTCTTTGATGATTATTTCTATTGCTAAAATATTTCCGGCTTTGCATTTTTTGTAGTTGTCTTTCGATGATGAGATCAGCAATAAGGGGAGCCGAATCTTTATTTATGTTTTGATTCAAATAGACTTTTATTTTTTTTTCATCCACATCTATCCGGTAAAGTAATTGAACTAATGCATGAAAATCTTTATTGATTAATTCGTTGATCAAAGGAATTAATTGTTCACGTATCATGGCAATAGTTGTTTCCTGAACTAAATTGGATACAGAGATTATTTCATCAGGAATTGAAAGTCGGTCTTCCGGTTGCATTAAATCAAATTTAATAGAAAAGTAATAAAATAATCCTTTAATCTTTATACCTAAAAAGAAAACAGAAATCTTAAATGAAAGTTTATTTACTGGAATCAATATTTTTCTAAAACACCTAATCCAAATAACGCAAAATCATATTTCACCGGATCTCTTTTGTCAAATTTTTTTAAAGCTTCTGTTAATTCCAAAGCCGCCAACCAATCTACCTGTTTTCTTTGTAATAAATTAAAATGCTTTGCAACCCTTGCTACATGCACATCCACAGGAATAATTAATTGAGATGGAGATATCTTTTCCCAGATCCCAAAATCAACTCCCTTATTATCATTGCGCACCATCCATCTTAAATACATATTTAGTCTTTTGCAACTTGAATTTTTTTGTGGCGACGCAATATGCTTTTTGGTTCTTGAAGGCACATCTTCCAAAGAAAAAAAATAGTGATAGAAGTGGTTTAATGACTTTTCGACTATTCCAGAATTGTTATATTGCTGTATTGTTGAATTGTTGGAAAATGCAGATTCCAGTGATCTGTTTTTTGAATAATGAAATTTTAAAAAAGAAATAAAATATAAAAGATCGGTATCATTAAAAGTGCGATGTGAAAACTTTTCTAATTTTTTTAAATCAATTTCATTATGATTCACACAAAAATCATAAGGTGCATTATCCATTAATTGCAAAAGCAATTTGCATTTGTTGATAATGGTTTTGCGGATTCCCCATGCAAATATCGCGGCAAAAAATCCTGCAATTTCTATATCCTGTTTTTTAGAAAATAAATGAGGGATGCAAACAGGATCGTCTTTAATAAACTCCGGATTATTGAATTGAATTACTTTTTTGTCGAGAAATTTTTTAAGGTTGTTTATATTCTTCTTTTCCACTCTTTGGGATTTCTTGAGTGATGAAATACAGCGATAACCTGGATGTTTAAATTTGAAATCCTGTAGACGATGTTATAGGGAAATATTTTCATTCTGGACTTCTTACGTTTTTATAAATAAATGAAGAAGATTTCGGATTTTGTTTTATTGATTCAATTTTAATACGTAAGTGCTCCTGAAAGTTTTTTTCTAATCCTGGTTGTTCTACTTGATACCATAAATAGGCTTTCATGGTTTCGCTTCTGGCCTCGGGAGAAAATGAAACACTATATTTTTCCATTAATCCCTCATTTGTTTTAAAACTTCCTCCCATGGTATAAGGGTCTCGGGATTCTTTTCAATTCTCTCAATCCTTTTATCAATCTCTTGTTCAAAACCTTGTCTCGTCATTTCTTTTCCTAAAAAGTCATTATCAATACTCTCCCACAAGTCCATCACAAGTTCATATTTTTCCTCTACCGGTAAATTGAAAAGTTCTTCTTTATTGTAAGGCATAAATTTTATTTTTAAGATTATGAAACAACTTTAAACACGTTTAAAATTACAAATTAAAATCCGAAAAAATTATCCAAAACCTTACCCAATCGCTTTCTTCAAGTCCTCAATTAGATCATCCGCATCTTCAATTCCAACACTCAGCCTCATTAAAGAATCTACCAATCCATTTTTCAATCTTTCTTCACGCGGAATACTTGCATGAGTCATAGTGGCGGGATGCCCGATAAGGCTTTCAACACCGCCGAGGCTTTCGGCCAGTGAAAACAATTTGGTTGAAGAAAGAACTTTCTTCGCAGCTTCCACACTATCATCTTTCAAAGTAAAACTCATCATTCCGCCATAACCCCGCATTTGTTTTTTTGCGATTTCATGATTAGGATGATCTTCAAATCCGCACCAATATACTTTATTCACTTTCGGATTGTTTCTAAGCCAGTTGGCGATTTTTTCTCCATTCTCGCAATGGCGCTGCATACGCACATGAAGCGTTTTCAATCCTCTCAAAATTAAAAAACAATCCTGCGGACCAGGAACCGCGCCGCAACTATTTTGAATAAACGCCAATTTATTTTTAAGTTCTTCATCTTTTACAATCAAACATCCGTGGACAGAATCGCTATGGCCACCGATATATTTTGTAGCAGAATGTAATACGATATCTGCACCATGGTCCAAAGGGTTTTGCAGATAAGGCGAAGCAAAAGTATTGTCCACACAAAGCAGTACATGATTCTTTTTAGCGATAGCTGCCACTGCAGCAATATCTGTAATATTCATCATCGGATTGGTGGGTGTTTCTGTCCAGATAAGTTTGGTATTTTTATTAATAAATTTTGAAACTTCATTGGCATCCTGCATGTTGATGAAGTGAAATTTCAATCCATATTTTTCAAAAATTTTTGTAAAAAGACGATAAGTACCTCCATACATATCGTTGGCAGCAATCACTTCATCGCCTGGATTTAAAAGTTTGATTACTGCATCTGCTGCTGCAGAACCACTGGCAAAGCATAAACCAAATTTTCCATTTTCAACGATGGCCAGGGCATTCTGTAATGCGTGCCTGGTAGGATTTTGCGTTCTTGCATATTCATATCCTTTGTGTACTCCGGGACTTTCCTGTACAAAGGTTGAAGTTTGATAAATAGGAGTCATGATGGCTCCGGTCGTAGGATCCGGCTCCGAGCCGGCGTGTATCATTTTTGTCTCGAGTTTCAAAATATTTTTATTTAAAAGTTTACTTATCAGGTATCAGAACAACATAAAGTTTTAGAAGAACAATAGAGCAACAGCCGCCCGGCAATATCTTTCAGGAATGAATAATCACAAATCTCAATCACCAATAAACGAATTAACCATTAAACTAAAATACAATCGGCAACATAACTTTCGCATCATCCCAATACATATTCATGTTGACTCCAGTGGAGGTTTTTTCAAAAACAATAGTCATGTCTTCTGTTGTCGCATTTTTCAACACAGGAAGATCCATCCGTACTATATCCATTGAAGAATCATAATTAAAACTCCCCCAGGTATCCGTTTCTTTATTTACAATTAAAATCCATTTATCCGGATAAGGAATGGCGTATAATGTATAACGCCCTTTCTTAATTTTTGTATTATTAATCTTTACATCTTTAAAAAAATCAATTTCAGTGGCCTCATTGGCACCCAACCTCCATACGTCTCCAAATTTCTGCAATCCGCCAAATATTTTGCGGCCATTTAATTGGGGTCTGCTGTAGATTACCCTCATCACCGGTAGTCCGGAAATTTTATTTTGTATTTTAAGTAAGGTATAATTTACGGGATAATAACTCATATCCATTGGAGATTTATCAAGCGGAGGAATTTCAGGAATACTCATTTGAGCAGATGCGGCGAGGGAAAATGAAATTAAAAAAATACCCATAAAATACTTCATACAATTTTTTTTATTTGCAAATATAAATGGATTCATTCAGCTAAAATGGATTCTAATATTTTAAAAGTATAAGATTTAAGTTCAGGAAAAAACACGGCATAACAATTTTGCAATTCTTTATAATGATCATTAAAAATTGAAAATGCAATTTCTGACTCATGTAAATAGGCTGCCCTGCGAACGAGGCCACTAAAGCTCTTATGGATTCCTTCTTTCAATCGGTAATTATATAACCAGTTCTGTGCTTTCATGTAAGGATACATTTTTTCAAAAGGTAAAGGAAAATAAAAAACCTTTTGATCAAGTTGGCGATAGGAAATAAAAGTAAAATTTTCCAGGCCTTTATATTCTTCAAATTGATTCTGATCCAGGGCCAGGAAATGATCATAAACAATATCTATAAAAGCGCCTGAATACAAACGGTATTGTGGCCTGAAAAATTCTTTTGCCTTAGCAGTAGCCGGATGATTATCAGTAAATTCATCTATAAAACGATGCAACTGAATTCCCTTTTGAATAGTAAGTGGATAATCAAACTTCTTTTTCCCTTTTACAAAATCACTTATCATATTACCCGTTAAAATATCCGGATAATTAAAAGATAAAAAAGCATGAGCCAGGTAATTCATCTGTAAAATAACATCATAATATGCTAAAGAAATGTCATTATAATTTTATTGGCATATATTTTTCTGGAATAATAAATTATAAACCTAAAATTAAATAATCATGGCAGAAAAAGAAATCATTACGAATCCTTCAATGGGAAGTAATAAGTTGGGAACAGAAACTAATGAAGAAAGAAGTTCTGGTGTTTCTGCAGGCTCAGATACTCAACTCAAACTTACCGCATTAGGCGGCAGGAAGCATAAAAAAGAAAAACATAAAAATAATGATGAAAAGTCAGGAAGAAACGTAAGTAATGATCTAAAATTTTTAGAAGCAGACCAGACAGATGAATAAAGAGAAATCATTATTAATCTTTGAGGCAGGAATAAAAACCTGCCTTTTTAAAAAATTGTAGAATAAATTACTCAGCATTTAAAATGAGACACCCTTATTATTTTTATTTAAATATTTAAGGAAGATTCAGGTTATGTGATTGTGCAACTATTTAAGCTAATGGTGATTGATAATGCGTATAAAAAAATTAAAAAAACTTTCATGAGTGATGTCGCAGAAGGACTTCCGAAAATTTCAAAAAGAAAATTAAGAAGTATTGTAAAAGATGAAGAGAAAACTGCTATAGCTGCCCACCTATTATATGTAACGGATAAAGAGCCGGGAATTGAAAGAAGAAAGAAAGGAAATAAATTTGAATACTATTTTAAAGATGAATTAATAAAAGATGATGAAGAATTGCTGCGAATAAACCACCTTGTAATTCCTCCTGCATGGGAAAAGGTATGGATTTGCAGAAAAGAAAATGGTCATTTACAGGCAACGGGATATGATACTAAAAATAGAAAGCAATATAAATATCATCGCAACTGGAACTCATTAAGAAATGATACTAAATTTTATCATCTTATTGACTTTGGGAAAGCGTTGCCTGATATACGTTTGCAATTAGAAAAAGATCTGGGTATTCCTGAATTATCAGAAAAAAAAGTTTTAGCAGCAGTTGTAAGTTTAATGGAGCGCACGAATATAAGGATTGGAAATTCTTATTATGAAAAAGCTTATGGGTCATTTGGCCTTACTACTTTAAAAGACAGGCATGTAACATTCAAAGGAAACGGCGTTACTTTTTCTTTTAAAGGGAAAAAAGGAGTAGCACATAAAATTACTTTAAAAAGTAAAAAACTTGCAGGGATTATTAAAAAATGCAGGGATGTCCCGGGCAAAGAATTATTTCAGTTTTATGATGATGAAGAAAATCATCATTCGATAGATTCAGGAGTGGTAAATAATTATATACGCGAAATAAGCCATGCTGATTTTACGGCAAAAGACTTCAGAACATGGGCTGGAACTGTACAGGCTTTTCTTGCTTTAAAAGCAATAGGATGTTGCGACACGAAAACAGAAACCAAAAGGAAAATGGTAGAAGCGCTGGATATTGTTTCTGAACATTTGGGAAATACAAGAACGGTTTGTAAAAAATATTATGTTCATCCCTTGATACTTTCTCTTTATGAAAGTAAAAAGCTGGAAAAATATATTGAAGGATTAAATAAGATTGAAAAAGACGACGGGAAATCAGGCCTTTCGCCGGAAGAAAAGATGGTGATGAAAATTTTAGAATCTAATTAAAAAAAGATTTGTGTACATTCGGGTCTATGTTTTCAATCAATAAAAAATCAGAAGCGGGTTTTGAAAAAATCATTTTGAAAAATGATATTACTAATAATTATGCAAGCATTCTGCCTGCCTGCTGCGCCATGTTACATGAATTTGTGGTAGAAGAAAATAACCAACATTTCAATGTAATAGACAGTTATCAATCTTTCGATGAATTCAAAAATGATCTTATTGAAAAGGGATTTAAAGGCTGTAAACTTTCTCCGTTTGTATGCAGGATGAATAATGGAAAATATACTTTTGGCGAAAAAGAATATTCTATTCAAAAATCATTACCCGCCAAACATTCTTTGCATGGCTTGTTGTACGATAAAGCATTTAAAATAGTTTCTGAAACAGCTAATGAATTGAATGCCTCTGTAACAATAAAATATGAATACAGGGCAGAAGACCCTGGTTATCCTTTTAATTATGATTGCATAGTAACGTGGCAACTTGAAGCTGAAAATAAATTGACTGTTATTACCGAATGTATTAATAAAGATGAAGGTTTAATTCCGATGCAGGATGGATGGCATCCTTATTTTAGCTTAGGCGATTCTATTAATGATTTGCAACTGGAATTTCAGGTTAAAAATAAGGTTGAATTTAACAGTGAATTGATCCCTACAAAAGAATTAAGTACATACACAAAATTTTCTACCATTGAAAAACTGGGCGATACATTTTTAGATAATTGTTTTGCTTTGGATTTGCAGGAATGCCAGCCACTTTGTGTTTTAAGAAATGCTGAAAAAAATATTGAAGTTCAGTTTTCCCCTGATGAATCTTATCCATACCTGCAAATATATACACCCCCTCACCGCAGAAGTATAGCAATAGAAAATATCAGTGGCACACCCGATGCCTTTAATAACGGAATGGGAGTTACGACACTTGAACCAGGGCAATCTGCATTGTTTAAAACATCTTATAAAATTCTTCTTTTAAATAAAATTTCGTAGTTCACTTTACATCTAACGTACCTTATCACAAATATTTTAAGTTAGCTTCAATTTTATTCCCTGGTTAAAAGCAATTTGATTTATATTTAGAATAAAATTCCTTTATGAATTACAAAAATAAAACAGTATTTATAACAGGCGCTTCCCGGGGAATAGGAAAAGCAATAGCAATAAGGCTTGCAAAGGAAGGTGCCAACATTGTGGTGGTTGCCAAATCAACAGTAGAAAACCCAAAATTGGGCGGGACTATTTTTAGCGCAGCAAAAGAAATAGAAAATGCCGGCGGTCAGGCATTGGCCGTGCAATGTGATATTCGTTTTGAAGATCAAATAAATACTGCTGTAGAAAAAGCGGTTGAAACTTTTGGTGGAATTGATATTCTCATAAATAATGCCTCGGCAATTTCATTAACCCAAGTGGAACAAACAGAACAAAAAGCTTTTGGACTGATGTACGATATTAACGTGAAAGGAACTTTTTTTGTAAGTAAAGCCTGTATTCCATATTTGAAAAAAGGCTCTAATGCTCATATTCTAAACCTATCTCCGCCAATAAACCTGCATCAAAAATGGCTTACCGGGCATGTTGCTTACACGATGAGCAAATACAATATGACTATGATTGCTTTGGGACTATCAGGAGAATTAAAAAAATATCATGTCGCAGCGAATACTTTGTGGCCGAGAACCACTATTGCTACTGCCGCTGTTCGAAATCTATTAGGCGGAGAAGCGTTGATCAACATGAGTCGCACTCCGGAAATCATTGCAGATGCTGCTTATTATATTTTGCAGAAACCATCAGAAGAATGTACAGGAAACTCTTTTATTGATGAAAAAGTATTGGCACAGGAGGGAATTACCGATCTTGATAAATATGCTGTGGTGCCTGGTGGTAAACTTTATACTGATTTGTTTTTATGAAAAATCACTCAATCAGTAATCAAACAAATAATTGAGATTCTTATTTTAATTCAAAGATCTTTTCAATCCTTTTTAATGCGTTCCCCATTTTATCAAATACATCTTCATACTTCGGCAATTCATTTCCGGTATAAATAAAAAACACGGCCAGGTTTTTATGATTCTCTTCTAAAATATTTTTCAAATTATTTTTTTGTAACCGGTATGATTCACGCATCAATCTTTTTATCTGGTTTCTGTCAACAGCTTTTTTAAAATTGCGCGCGCTGACGGTAAAACCTGCCTGGAGGGAGGATATTTTATTTTCATTTTCTATAAATAACACCCTGAAAGGAAAATGCGAAAATGATTTCCCTTCTTTAAAAAGCTTTTGGATAGTCTTCCTGCTTTTTAATCTGTCATGCGCTTTTAAAGTAAATCTTTCTGAAATAAAATTTGAATTGAAAATGAAAATAATATTAAAGATAAAATAAAAAAATAGCCCCGGTAAAAGAGGCTATTTTAAAATATTTTCAAAGCAAAATTATTTATTTTTTACTTCCGTGTTCATCAGAAACAGTCAATTTATGACGGCCCTTTCTTCTGCGGCTTGACAAAACCTTGCGGCCATTGGCTGTTGACATGCGCTCTCTGAAACCGTGGACACTTTTGCGACGCCTCTTATGTGGCTGGTAAGTACGTTTTTTTCCTGGCATTATTTTATGTTTTTCCTTTTAATAAAAATTATTTCAGTTTCCTCAGCCGGGCACCATCCCCGCTGATTGTGAAAGGGCAGCAAAAGTAAGAAAAGATTTAGATTTTTTACTGTGAATTATTTTTGGCCGCTAATCCACCTGATTCGGATAGTTGATAGCCGGCTTTCCCTCAAAATGTCCGACTATAAATCCACATGATCTGAACTTAACTTTTCGCCAAAAAATAATTCAGAATGTTTATCGAAATCATCAGTAGAATCAGTGGTAAAAAATTGCAACATGCTGTTTTTGCTGCATTGAATTTCGAGCTCGGGATGGCGTTTTAAATAATCTGCCAGGCTTTTAGCAACAATCGGCCCTTGCGAAACAATTTTTATATTCCCAGGCAAATATTTTTTTATTTTATTTGACAATAAAGGATAATGCGTACAAGCCAGCAACACTGTATCAATTTCAGGAGATTTGCTTAATAAACTATTGATGTCTTTTTTTATAAAATAATCAGCGCCTTCAGAATTGTATTCATTGTTTTCAACTATCGGAACCCATATGGGACAGGCTTGCTGGAAGACTTTTATTTCAGGGAAAAAATTTCCAATTTCTATTAGGTAGGATTCCGATTGTACTGTTCCTTTAGTTCCCAAAATACCAATGTATTTTGAAGCAGAATAATTCCCGATTATCTCGGCGGTGGGCCTTATCACACCCAGCACTCTTTTCTCAGCATCATACTCAGGAAGATATCTTTGTTGGATAGTTCTCAATGCCTTTGCTGAAGCTGTATTGCAGGCAAGTATTATTAAAGGGCAACTTTGTGAAAAAAGCCATTTTACAGATTGCAAAGTATATTGATATACTGTTTCATAGGATCGAGTGCCATAAGGTGTTCTGGCATTGTCGCCCAGATATATAAAATCGTATTGGGGTAGAAGATTTTTGATTTCTTTTAAAACAGTAAGGCCTCCGTAGCCGGAATCAAAAACACCGATGGGAGTAGAGTGTATCATTTGTCAAAAATAAACAAGCCATCCCGATTGAGGATGGCTTGTTTAAATTATTTTATGATATATTATTTATCAGTTCCTGCATTAGGAGTAGGAGCACCATCTGCCGGTTCTTTTAAACCTAGCTTTTTTATTACTAATGGCCCTATGTCATTTGCAGGGGGCATTACGATAAGCGCTTCTTTTGGCATTACATAAGTATAGCCATTTTCTTTAGCTACTGCTTCAATAGCTACCTGTAATTTTTTTTGTATCGGTACAGAAAGCTCCTGTCTCTTCTGTTCAAATTCGTTTTGGATTCTTTGCTGTGCTCCCTGGAGATCCGAACTTCTCTTCGTAAGATCGTTTCTTTTTATCTCTTTGAGGCTTGGGCTCATAGTTGAAGAATCCTTTATAAATTTTTGTATGTCAGCATTCAAAGCTGTTTGTTCATCCTGTGCATTTTGATATAATGATTGCTGATACTGGTCGAGTTGTTTCTGAACAGCAGCAGCTTCCGGCATTAGCTGAATAATTTCATCAGCGCTTATGTAGCCGATCTTTTGAGCAGAGGTTGATTTAGAAGATCCAAGTATTCCTGCAGAAATAAAAAGGATGATAAGAAATTGTTTCATTTTTGTTTTAAGGTTTATTTTTATAAAGTGTTTAAAAATATGTTTTAGGCTGCACTTGTTTTTCTCTTTGGCAATTATTTAACACCCAATTCTTTCAATACGTCATCACTCTTATCCAGTTTTGGGTCGGCAAATATAACGGTAATTCCTGCACTTTTATCCAAAATAAAATCATATAATTTTGCGACGGCCAATTTTTGTATTGCATTATAAACCCTGTCTTGAATTGGTTTTATAAGCTCTTCACGTTTTTTGAAAAGATCACCCTGGTATCCGAATCTTTGCCTTTGAAGGTCACTGATTTGTTTTCCCATATTATATAGCTGATCTTCTCTTTTTTTCTTCAGATCATCGCTAAGCATTACCTTTTCAGCATCGTACTCTTTGTACATACTATCAAGAGCCGCAGATTTCCTGTCAATTTCCTGTTGCCACATTTTGCTGAACTGATCTAATTTTAACTGAGCATCTTTATATTCCGGCAATTTGCTAAGAATATATTTGGAATCAATCACTGCATACCGCTGGGCAAAACTACTGACTGCTAAAACAAAACATGCCGATAAAGTGAAAAGTAATTTTTTCATATAATTAGATTTAATCCATCATTTAATTATTTAACTACTTTATTATTTTATAAGTTTCATTCTATTTCATAAGGCTCTTTCTCAGTAAAGCAATAAATAACCATGAATCTAAATTCGCCAAAACAAATAAATTAATGAACCATTTAACTATATACTATTCAGGTTCCTGACCAAGCATAAACGTGAATTTGCCTGCGCTTTTCAATCCACCACCCGGGGTAAGTCTATCTATACCAATACCGTAATCAAATCCAAGTAAACCAAACATCGGCAGGAAGAAACGCATCCCCAGACCAACTGACCTGCGTAATTGAAATGGATTATAATTTTGAAAACTATACCACCCGTTGGCAGCTTCAAAAAATGCCAGTCCATAAATAGTACTGCTGGCGCTAGTGCTTAACGGATACCGCATTTCCAAAGTATATTTATTAAATATAGTAAAAAACTCTGTTGCCTGACTGAGGTCGGGATTGACTTTAGGATCAGAACTTTGATAAACCGGGTATCCTCGCTGGGAAATAATATCATATCCCAGTAAGCCATAATTATTACTTAATCCGGCGTCACCCAACTGGAAACGGCCAAAAGGAGACTCAGGCGCTGATGCGGAGTATTTCCCTATAAATCCATACTTTGCTGCACCATACAATACGAATTGTTTATCTTTATCTGTGCCCCGAGCTTGACCAATAGGGACGTAGAATTGAGCAGTAAAACGTTCTTTATGATATTCTATCCATTTATATTGTTCAGTAGCTGCTAACGGTCTTTGGTCCCTTAAAAGCGAATAGGGGGGGGTTAACTCTGTGCTAAAAATAAAATTAGAGCCATAGGTAGGGAAGATTGGATTGGATCCGGCAGAACTGCGGGCAAAGGTAATTTTCAAGTTAATATTATTTGAAGTCCCATTTTCGAGTCCCGGAAAAATATTATATTTTTTAAGATTATACTGTTGATAACTTAGTTGATAAACTAATGAGAAGTAATCATCGGGCCACTTCAATTGTTTACCGAGAGAAACGCTGAATCCAATAGTTTTAATATAAGAGGTATCCGCAAAATCCTTGTCATAAACACCGGTAGTTGGGTTATATGCGTTAGCATATTTTGTATTATAATAACTGATGGTAAAAGGATCTCTTTTTTTGCCTCCAAGCCATGGTTCGGTAAAAGAAAAATTATAAGAACGGAATGATTTTCCATTACTTTGACCTCTTAGGCTTAATCTTTGTCCATCACCCACTGGTAAAGGATCCCAGGCCTTTTTCTTAAAAATATTATAGATAGAAAAGTTATTAAAAGTTACACCCAGCGTACCTGTAAGTCCAATACCTCCCCCAAATCCGGCTGAAAGTTCCAGTTGATCTGAAGATTTTTCTACCAGATTCCAGGTAATATCCACTGTTCCGTCTGACTGGTTAGGTACCAGGCCCGGGGAAATTTTTTCAGCATCAAAATATCCTAATGTGCCAAGTTCACGCTGGGTGCGAATGATTTTTTGCCGGCTAAATTTTTCACCGGGGATTGTACGTAATTCCCGGCGTATTACATATTCTTTGGTCTTATCATTTCCCGCTATTTCTACTTTACCAATGGTAGCCTGCGGACCTTCAATAATTCTTATTTCATGGTCAATTGTATCATTATAAACGGCTGTTTCTACCGGGTGAATCTGAAAAAATAAATAGCCATCATCCTCGTAAAGGCTGGAGATATCTCCGCCATCAGGAGATGGGGTAACTCCCAGTCTGTTATTTAATGTTTGGGCATTATATATATCCCCTTTCTTGATCCGCAATATCAAATTCAAAATTGAATCAGGATATTTGGTATTTCCTTTCCAGGTAATTTTACCAAAATAATAGCGATGGCCTTCAGATACTTTGATAGCTACGTTCAGATCTCCTTTAGCATCATTATAGGTGGTATCTGCTACAATAGAAGCATCACGATAACCAAGTGAATTGTAATAATCCAGAATTTTATTCTTGTCGTCGAGATATTTCTTTTCGTTGAATTTTGCAGAGTTCAGTAATTTAAAACGGAAATAAGGATCAACGAGTTCCAATGTTTTGGATGGAAACAGGTAGCCATTATCATGCAGGTATTCGTTAAATGAAATGCTATTGTTTTTGGATGAATCATACACATTATAATCAGGTGTAGGATATAAAGTTAACCTGCTTTTTTCTTTGGTTCCCTTCATTTGCTTTCTCAATTTGGAATCTGATACCTCTTCATTTCCTGCGAAATAAATATTATCAATCCGCACCTTAGCATTTTTATTAATGGTAAAAATAAGATTGACCGCATTTTCAGCTTTAGTATCCTTTATTTCATTAATATCTACCGTTACATTTCTAAAGCCTTTGTCCACAAAATACTTATCAATTGTAGATGTCGCTGATACTTTAAAACCTTGAGTAACCCGGGTAAGCTTTCCCTTCTTAATGTCCAGCTTTTTGGTAATATCATCAGCTTCACTTTTACTGACACCTTTAAACTTGAAAGAAGAAAGGACAGGCCTGTCCGTAATATGAATTTCTATAGAAAGATCATCGCCGGAAAGTTGTGTTAAATAAATTTCTACATTAGAAACGAGATTTTGTTTCCAAAGGTTAGTTATTGCATTGGAAAAATCATCGCTGCCAGGCAATGTGATTTTGTCACCAATAGCAAGCCCTGTAATGGAAATGATGAGGTTGGGATCAAATGTAGTACCAGTAACTGTGATATGAGATAAAGTATATTTTTTTGGAGCTTTTGAATTTAAAATATTCTCCAGTGCTACATTTACAGAACTGGGAACTGAATCTGTTTTTAAAGATACCGTAGGTACAGAATCCTTAACAAGCTGTGCAGATGCAATAGTTGTGGTAGTAATAGCAATAGCTATCAAGAGTAGGATCTTGTAGATCTTAGGCATTCAAACGTTTTTAATAAGGGCGGCAAGTTAATTTCAATAATTAAAAGTTTTTGTTAAATCACCCACAAAACTGGTTGCTGATTGGTATTTGCTGTTTGCCGGTTTTATTTTTCAGAGTTGTTCGCTGGTTTTCCCAAATCTTCTTTCGCGGTTTTGATAATCCAAAAGCGCCTCGTATAAGTTTTCTTTCCTGAAATCCGGCCACAAGGTCTCTGTGAAATATAATTCAGAATAGGCAAGCTGGTATAATAAAAAATTACTAACCCTGTATTCGCCACTGGTTCTTATCATCAGTTCGGGATCGGGAAAACCCACAGTGCACAGATACTGATTAAAAACATCCCCTGTAATTTCCTCCGGGATCAGTTTCCCTTTTTTAATTTCGGCACCTATATTTTTTACAGCATTTATAATTTCCCAACGGCTGCTATAGCTAAGCGCCATGATAAGATTGAGGCCAGTATTGCTTTGGGTATCTTTGCAGGCCTCTTCTAATTCGCGGCGTGCATTAGAAGGAAGCATATTTATATTTCCGATCACATGCAAACGGATATTATTTTTATTGAGAGTTACTACTTCTTCCCTAATGGTTTGTACCAACAATTCCATTAGCCCTGTTACTTCATCTTTGGGGCGGTCCCAGTTTTCTGTACTAAAAGCATATAGGGTAAGATACCCGATTTTTAATTCTGCGCAGCCTTCTACTATATTTCTTACGCTTTCAACTCCATTGTAATGTCCATAAAGACGGTTCTGACCTTTTTCTTTTGCCCATCGGCCATTACCATCCATTATGATAGCAATATGCACGGGAAGTTTTTCGGCTATTAATTTATCTTTTAAACTCATTTTAATGAAAAAAGGAAGTCTTGCATCTGGCAGCCCGACGAAAACAAAAATAAGAAAATAGATTTACCTGATTCAGATAAAATTTTTATTGTTTCGCAGAAGGACAACGATAAGAGGTAATATTAAATGAAATCCCAAATACAGCAGTAGCATATTGGTCGTTTTGCTTGCTGAAACCTCTTTGCCTTCCTTCAATACCAATTGGAGTACCGGTTTCATAAGATCGGTCTTGCATAATTCCGGCAATAGATTTACCTCCGGCAGTGGAAGGAAAGTTATTAATCCCGATATATGTGGTGCTTACATCATCTATATAATCAGTCGTTGTAAAACGTTGCGTTACTTCAAAGGAAAGATTGACATTATCATTAATAGCATATTTCACTCCGAAGCCAATTGGGAAACACATTGCAATGGTTCCATATTCTTTTCTTCCTTCATAAAATGTTTCGCCTTCGGTATGTAGCGGGCGTAAATACACTTTTTTATCCTGATAAAAAGCATACGGGTTGTAACTGAAAAAACCGATACCTAAAGTGGCATACGGCGTAAAGCAATGTGCCCGGTCTGTAGGATTAAATTTAAAAAAATTAAAATCGCCCTGCAGTGCAATTTCAAAAATATTAGTATTGAAACTCAGGTTTTGCCTCCGCTGAAAGGCGTTGTCACTATACTTATCACTGTAGGCCAAAAATGCATAATTACCACTAAGTCTAACTGCAACATAATTCCCAAATTGCTTTCTGAAATAAGCGCCGAAAGCGACTTTAGGTCTGTTAAGATCGCCTCGCGGATCAAGATCACCAAAATAATGGGATAACCCTCCCGTAATTCCAAATTCACCTTCCTGCACATATTCTTCCATTTGAGAATAGCCCTTCATATTAAAGGATAAGAAAATGAGGAACAGAAAAATGATTTTTTTCATAACAAGAGGTAAAAATAACTGAAAGTTAAAAGAACGAACAGAAAAGATGAATATTTTTAACAAAAAAAATATTTAGTTTCTTTTATCAAGCCCCCAGGACAGTTTATTTCTGAGCGTTTGCAAAAAATTATTTTCATTTAGCCTTACCAGGTTGATGTTAAAAACTTCTTTGCGGATAGCAAGTAAAACTTCTTTGGAAGCAATTTCCCTTCTACTATCGAGGGTACATAAAAATCCATCTGTACGACCTTCTATTTCAAATGAAATAATAGAATCATCCGGAATTACCAGTGGTCTTATATTCAGATTATGTGGCGATACCGGTGTAATAACAAAACTCGATGAATCAGGAAAAACTATGGGACCGTTACAACTTAATGAATATCCTGTGGATCCAGTAGGAGTAGCTACTATAAGTCCATCGGCCCAATAAGTATTCAGAAATTCGCCATTGAGATAAGTATGTATTTTTATCATTGGCGAAGTATCTTTTTTGTGAATGGTAAATTCATTAAGAGCATAGCAAGATCCGCTGAACAATGGCATATTGGCATCAAGATGCACAAGTGATCTTTTATCTATCTTAAAAGTTCGTTTTACCAACGCTTCCATCGCTAAATGAATTTCACCCTTGCCGATACTCGCCAAAAAACCAAGTCTTCCATAATTGACTCCTAAAATGGGAATTCCTTTATCTCCTACAAAAGTAATAGCATCGAGGAGAGTGCCATCGCCTCCAAGGCTTATCATAAAGTCAATATCTTCCAGATCTGCTGAACAATTGAAAGAGGAATATTTATTTATAATATCAATAGAAGAATAAAACTGGTTAAAAAAATCCTGGTAGATTACAGGTTCTATATTATAATGAGAAAATTCGGTTAGCAAAACTTTTAATCCCTCAGATTGTTCCGACTCTAATCCCCGGCTATAAATTGCAATTCGCATCATTGTTTCGCTTAAAATTTAATATATAAAACAAAGGAATATTATACTAATCATGTAAAAATAAACCCTTTTGGCGAATTGGTGAATGTTGAATGGTAAGAGTTGAATGGATTTCCTGATTATTTGTTGCTTTACTGGATGTTAATTGGTTTATTGGTTTATTTTAACCGGTTGATTAAAAATCTCTGTAATTTATTCTTTTACTGGAATGCTGAAAGCTGAAAGCTGTTTGCTGATTCAAATATCCAGATAGTTCATTAAATTTTGATAATTGGTACTCACTTCATTTTCGAATAATTCTTCGCCGGAATAATAAGATACCCTGTATTCGTATCTTTCAAAAGTAGCAATGATTGTTGCAATTTCTTTTTTATTTAACTGCAAAGTAATTTCCAATAACTCTGGTGCAGGATGAGGTGATACATTAAGATGAAGAATAGTAGCTCCATCACTTTCTACTATGCTGTTGATTTCTGAAATAGCAAAATGTGAGCGTTCTATTTCTAAAACAATCAATGCCCCATATTCAGAAGATCCACAAAAATTACCTAATGCAGTTATAAGCGCACCCGATGAAATGGTACCCAGCAATTCGTTGTTTTCATTGATGACAGGAACCACATTGGTGTTATATAAACTATGTAATGAGGCCGCTTTTAAAAAATGATTATTTGCATTCACGGCAGCCATTACAAAACTTGCCTGAAATATTTCAAGCGTAACAATCTCTTTATTTTCTTCATCAATAAGGTCTGATTCGCTGATGAGGCCCAAAAATCTTTCTTCGGAAATTACAGGGAGGTAAGTAGTTTTAGAATCATTCATTAACTGTAATGCTTTTGATACCGTATCCCGTAATTGTAAGGTTGGATATAAATTATCAGCAAGTTGCAATGTTGTCATTTTCTTTCATTTTTTAATTCAATAAATGTGCTATTATAAGAAAGACAATAAAAATCAGCTAATTGTTGCAGCACGCACTTTTAATTTTGAAAGAAAACCCCCAAGGATCTTATTAAATTCATCCGGAACTTCCATCATTGGCGCATGACCGCATTTATCAATAAAATGCAACTCACTGTTGGGAATTAGTTTATTAAATTCTCTTGCGACAAAAGGCGGAGTAATGGTATCGTTATTCCCCCAGATAAGGCATGTTGGCTGTTTTATCTGGTTCAGTTCGTCTCCAAGATTATTTCTTATGGCAGATTTGGCTAATGAAATAATCTTGATAACCTTTATCCGGTTATTGGTTATTTCAAAACATTCATCTACCAGTTCATCGGTAGCCATTGCGGGATCATAAAAGGTAAGTTGGGTTTTTTTCCGAATATATTCCTTATCACCCCGTTTAGGATAACTATCTCCCATTCCATTTTCAAACAATCCTGAACTGCCTGTAAGTATTAATGATTTTATTCTTTCAGGATTTTTTAAAACATACACAAGAGCCACATGGCCCCCCAAAGAATTTCCAAGTAAATTTATATTATCATAACCGCGTGCCTCAACAAATTTTTTCACAAATTTTTGTAATCCACCTACAGTGGTATGCAAAAGATCAAGATCAAAAAGAGGAAGCATGGGCACAATTACTTTATTTGTCTTCCTGAAATATTCAATAAGATGAGTAAAATTACTTAGTGCTCCAAATAGCCCATGCAGCAATAACAGAGGTTCTCCCTCTCCTTCTTCAATAAATCTGAATTTTCCTTCTTGTAGTAATTGATATTCCATCGTTTGTAATACAGCAATTTTTAATGCCTTTAATTATTGCTAAAATAAATGTTTCTAATCAAAAAATCCGCTAAATAATATATTTAGCATTCTTCATGCTGCTAAATTATGTCCTAAATTTTCAAAAAAACTTTGAAGTTGTGAAAATAAATCTTTAAATACAGGTATCACTTTCCCAAGGTTATCAATCACTTTAGGCCCCCATGGCTTCACAAAACCGTACACAGAAGAATTCGCAATAGTTTCAGGTTTTATAAGAAACGTTTTTTCTGCAAAAAATAATATAACACTGAAAATAATTGTGTAAATAATAAAATAAAACACAATACCACCAATTCTATCAAGCCACCCAAGCATCGCAATACTAACTGTTTTTTTAATAATACGTGCACATATATTTACCAAAATAACAACCACAATAAAAACTAAAGCAAATGAAATTACAGGTAACCACTTTACAGAAAATCCTGAATGAGATCCAAAATAATGAGCAACTAATACTGACAGCTTCAAAGCCGCTGCCAGCCCAATGATAAAAGCAAGAAATGAAAAAATGCCAACGATCAATCCCTTACTGAATCCCTTAAATATCGCAACGATTATTGTAATAATATAGGCAATATCTATTATCATTTGGTTACCTGAATATTGATTATTGAATTATTTCATCATTGTATTATTAATAAACCTAACCGGAGCTATGGGTATAACCATCCAGTTAAGCAACAAATAACAAAGATTGAGTCCCCTTCGAAAAGTCAGAATTGATAAATATATAAAAATAGCACTTTTTGTATCTTGTGTTTTTGTAATCAATTATGATTTGTCAAAAAAAATATTTACTCTCTTTCCCCTTATAAATTGACTTTTCGGAGGGGACTCAAGATTCCTTCAGATAGCTTTCATGATCTCAATAAACTAATTATTTATTCAATAATTCTTTCACAATTCCTGAAATGGTTTTTCCATCTGCTTTTCCCGCTAATTGTTTATTTGCCATTCCCATTACTTTACCCATATCTGCTGAAGACGAAGCGCCGGTTTGGGTGATAATTTTTTCGATTATTTCTTTTAATTCTTTTTCGCTAAGTTGTTCAGGTAAAAATTTTTCAATTACTTCTATTTCTTCTCTTTCTTTTTCAGCAAGGTCCTCACGATTTTGCTTTTCATAAATTTCCAAAGAATCTTTTCTTTGCTTTACTAATTTTTGAAGTAATTTAATCTCCCCTTCTTCCTTTACATTACCTCCTGCGCCTTCTGCGGTTTTTGCTACAATGATGGCAGCTTTGATAGCACGCAAAGAGCGTAAAGATTTTTCATCTTTGGCCAGCATAGCTGTTTTTAAAGCGGCCATTACATTTTGTTCTAAAGACATAATATAAATAATAAATAATGATTAAATAATAAGGAACCCGAAAGTATCACGACTTCAAATTTATTGTTCCTTCTTTTCAGTTTCTACAAATTTTTTATGAAAACTGGTAGCAAAATTTTTAATTTCACCGGCTAAATCTTCCTGTCTTGTAGCCCTTTGAAAAGTATCGGCCATAGTTACAAAAACCTGGTAATAAAAATCAGCCATTTCATCTGTCATCATATTTTTGGTCCAAAGGTCAATCCGCAATGCAGTTTTTTCGACCCCATCCCAAAATGCCAAAATCATAGCTTTCGCAATTTGTGGTGAGTCAGCACTACTTTCAGAGGCACTCCATTTTATTTGTTGAGGCACCTTTTCAGCATCAAGTTTTACATTGATGTTTATATTTGATTCTATCATAATTGGATGCAAATTTAATACTATTGAGCATTACTAAACTACACTTGTATTTAACCTTTCTTTAACCCTGTAACAAATACATTTGCCAACTTAATTATCTTTATGAAGAAAATTGTTTTTGTAGCTATTAGTTGTTTGTTTTTTTCAATGGCTTTTTCCCAGGATACCACGCATTCATCTGCTACAAATACCAAAAGTATTAAGCTTACACAGAAGCCCGCGGATCATCTTATGATCCAGCTTTCCTCAGACCATTGGGCTGCAATGCCTGATAGTATAGGGAGTCACCAAAAGGGATTATCAAGAGGCTTTAATATTTATTTTATGTACAACAAGCCTTTTAAAACTTCTCCAAAATATAGCCTGGGCATTGGTGTGGGAATCAGTTCGAGCAATATGGTTTTCAAAAAAATGAACGTGGGCCTTAATGCAACTTCAGCAACACTTCCATTTACTCATTTGGATTCTTCCAACTATTTTAAAAAATATAAATTGTCTACTACCTTTCTTCAAATTCCACTGGAGATTAGATATACTGACAAACCGGATGAACCTAATAAAAGCCTGAAAGCTGCAGTAGGCCTAAAAATAGGAACATTGATAAATGCCCATACAAAAGGTAAAAACCTGGAGAACAAAAATGGGCAAACTTTAAATACTTATACAGAGAAAGAGAAAAGTAGTCGCTATATAGACGGGACTCAAATTATGGGAACAGCAAGGGTAGGATATGGCATATTTTCACTCTTTGGATCCATCCAGCTTAATACTGTTTTAAAATCGGGTTACGGACCTAACATGAGACTATACCAGGTAGGTATCACCGTTAGCGGATTATAATTTCCTCCATTTTTTGTTATCACAACTTTTTTTTGAGAATGGCAATTTAATTTCCATTTCAAAAAACAGGATGAATTATTTTTGTCATCTAAAGATTTTCTATTGATCGAAAAAAAAATTAACCCCAATGAAACGGTAAATGCTGTTTTGGTAGGTGTCATTCAGAATGGACAAACAGTGCAACTTGTAAATGAATATCTTGAAGAATTGAAATTCTTAGCAGAAACAGCCGGCGCAGTTACCATTAATATATATACCCAGAAATTGGATCATCCCGACAGCCGCACATTTGTTGGTAAAGGAAAATTAGAAGAAATTAAAAATTTTATCCAAAGAAAAAATGTAGAGCTTATCATCTTTGATGATGAACTTACCGGCTCGCAAATCACAAATATTGAAAAAGAATTAAAAGCAACTGTCATAGACAGAAGCGATTTGATTCTCGATATTTTTGCATCAAGGGCCAAGACCGCCCAGGCAAAAGTGCAGGTAGAACTGGCACAATATCAATATATACTTCCACGACTGAAAGGAATGTGGAAACACCTTGAAAGACAGGGTGGTGGCATTGGAAGCCGCGGCCCCGGCGAAACGGAAATAGAAACCGACCGGCGAATTGTAAAAGATAAAATCAGCCTGCTGCGTAAACGATTATCCGAAATAGACAAACAATCTTTTACTCAACGAAAAGAACGGGGTGAATTTATAAGAGTAGCCTTAGTAGGTTATACTAATGTAGGAAAATCTACCATTATGAACCTGCTGAGCAAGAGTGATGTTTTTGCAGAAAATAAATTGTTTGCCACATTAGATACCACTACACGCAAAGTGGTAATTGGACATACTCCATTCCTTTTGAGCGATACAGTCGGGTTTATCCGAAAACTTCCTCACCATCTTATTGAAAGTTTTAAAAGTACTCTTGATGAAGTACGTGAAGCAGATATTTTATTGCACGTGGTAGATATTTCTCATCCCAAATATGAAGAGCAACTGGCGGTAGTAAATAAAACTTTACAGGATTTAAAAAGCTTTGAAAAGCCTGTCATTACTATATTTAATAAAATGGATCAGTATGAAAAAAATACTTTTGACCAATGGCTGGAGCCGGCAGTAAAGCAACAATTATTGGAAGAACTGAAACAGAGATGGGAGCAACATACACATGGAAATTGTGTTTTTATTTCGGCAACTGCTAAAACAAATATTACTCAATTAAGGCAAGTAGTGCTCAATATGGTAAGAAATTTATATCAATTAAAATACCCGTATAAAGCAGAATTTTTTTATTGATTTTATTACTATGGATGCTAAATATCAATGGATAAAGATTGCCGAAAATATTCATGAAATTGTTTTTGAAAAAAATAATATTGCTCAAATAAACATTGGTGAAAAATCAATTTGCCTTATCCGAACATCGATTGGGTTAAAGGCCTGCGCTTCCAAATGTCCTCATGCAGGTGGTGATCTGTCAATAGCATATCTTGATAGCAAGGAAAATATTATTTGCCCCGTTCATAATTATCATTTCAACCTCAATAATGGAAGAGATACAATTGGTGATGGATATTTTTTGAAAATTTATAAAGTAATAGCAAATGAATCAGGCATATTTGTAGGGTTAGAAAAATGGTAAATATATTCAGTTGTAATCTTAATAAAAGCCACAATTTAGTAACTTTGCAACCCTGTCATTTTGGCTACGAGAATTTTCCGCACAAAATTTGACAATATTGTTATTATCTTATATTTTTTAAATAAAATCTTTATATGGCCGGGCTTCTCTCAATAATATTTGGTGGCAATAAAAGTGAAAAAGACGTAAAGGCTATCTGGCCGCTTGTTGGAAAAATAAATTCATTTTATGACCAATATCAATCTATTTCAAACGATGAATTGCGCCACAAAACGGTAATTTTTAAAGAACGAATAAATACCTATCTCAGTGAAATAGACAATCAGATTGAAACACAAAAAGCAGAAGCTGACAAACTTCACTCTGCTGATATAGCAGGTCGCGATGCCATATACCGGCATATAGACGAAATGCGCAAAGACAGAGATAAAAAACTGGAAGAAGTCCTTCTTGAAATTTTACCCGAGGCTTTTGCAGTAGTAAAGGAAACAGCCAGCCGTTTTAAAAACAATGAAGAACTGGAATCTACCGCTACAGAACTGGATAAAAATTTTGCACTTACCAAAAATTATATCAGAATAGTTCCGGGAACTCCCGAAGGAGAAGGTGATAAAGTCATTTATAAAAACAAATGGACTGCAGGCGGCACCGAGATTACATGGAATATGGTTCATTATGATGTGCAATTGATTGGAGGTATTGTTTTGCACCAGGGTAAAATTGCCGAAATGGCCACCGGGGAAGGAAAAACATTGGTTTCTACCTTACCTGCATACCTGAATGCACTTGCGGGACATGGAGTACACATCGTAACTGTAAATGATTACCTCGCACGACGCGACAGTGAATGGAACGGAACTTTGTTTGAATGGCTTGGCCTCACAGTAGATTGTATAGATAAACATCAACCTAATAGTGAAGAGCGCAGAAAAGCATACAGCAGTGATATCATTTATGGAACTAATAATGAATTTGGTTTCGATTATCTGCGTGATAATATGGTACACACTCCCGAAGAAATGGTACAAGGGAAACATCATTTCGCCATGGTGGATGAAGTAGATAGCGTATTGATAGATGATGCCAGAACACCTTTAATTATTTCCGGCCCTATTCCGCGTGGTGATCAACAGGAATTTGATCAATTGAAACCACGTATAGAAAAAATTGTAGAAGCTCAAAAAAAAGTTACCAGTCAATTTTTGATCGAAGCCAAAAAGAAAATTGCTGAAGGAAACGATGATCCCAAAGACGGGGGACTTGCTCTTTACCGCTCGCATCGCGGCTTGCCAAAAAATAATGCATTAATAAAATATTTGAGCGAACCGGGTATGAAGGTAAAACTTCAAAAATCAGAAAACTATTACCTGGGTGAGCAGGAAAAAAATATGCACATTGTAGATGATGAACTTTATTTTGTTATTGACGAAAAGAACAACCAGGTGCAGCTTACCGATAAAGGGATATCGCTTATTACAAAATCAGGCGAAGATCCGGAATTCTTTATACTGCCTGATATAGGCGTAAAACTGGCCGATATTGAAAAAGGTAACGCCACACCGGAAGAAAAATTAGAACAAAAAGAAACATTATTAAATGATTATTCAATAAAGGCGGAAAGGATTCATACCGTTCAGCAACTATTAAAAGCTTATACCCTTTTTGAAAATGATGTAGAATATGTGGTAATTGAAGGCCAGGTAAAGATTGTAGATGAACAAACCGGGCGTATTATGGAAGGGCGCCGCTACTCTGATGGATTGCACCAGGCCATTGAAGCCAAGGAAAATGTGAAGATAGAAAGCGCCACCCAAACTTACGCTACCATTACGTTACAGAATTATTTCAGAATGTACCACAAACTGGCAGGCATGACCGGTACTGCGGAAACAGAAGCTGCCGAATTCTGGGATATTTATAAATTGGATGTGGTTTCTATTCCTACCAATGTACCGGTAATCAGAGGAGATGAACAAGATCTGGTTTTCAAAACCAAACGTGAAAAATATAAAGCGGTTATAGAAGAAGTAGAAAAAATGAGCGCAGAAGGAAGACCAATTCTTGTAGGAACTACTTCTGTTGAGGTAAGTGAATTACTCAGTAGAATGATGAAACAAAAGGGAATGTCTCATAATGTGTTGAATGCAAAACAACATGCCAGAGAAGCCCAGGTAGTAGCCGAAGCAGGGTTAGCCGGCGCAGTTACAATTGCTACCAACATGGCGGGACGTGGTACCGATATCAAACTTGGGCCAGGTGTAACGGAAGCTGGTGGATTAGCCATATTGGGAACAGAAAGACATGAAAGCCGGCGTGTGGACAGGCAGTTGCGCGGACGTGCCGGAAGACAAGGAGACCCCGGTTCTTCTAAATTCTTTGTATCTCTCGAAGATGATTTGATGCGCATGTTTGGTAGCGAAAGAATCGCTTCATTAATGGATAGAATGGGATATAAAGAAGGTGAGGTAATTCAGCATAAAATGATCTCAAAAAGTATTGAGCGTGCGCAAAAGAAAGTGGAAGAAAACAACTTTGGTATTCGAAAAAGATTGCTGGAGTATGATGATGTAATGAATAAACAACGGACCGTGATTTATGGAAAAAGAAATCACGCCTTGTTTGGAGAAAGGCTCGCGCTCGATCTGGATAATGCGTTTTATTCTGTTGCGGAAGGCATCATCAATTCATTTAAAGAAATCAATAATCATGATGAGTTTAAGCTTGCGATAATCATGAATTTTGGAATAGATACTTCCATTACGCCCCAGGAATTGGAAAAAGAAGATTTGAACATTCTGGCCAACAAACTATATTATGAAGCAAAGGATCATTATAATCACAAAAATGAATTAATGAATCAGCAAACGCTTCCTGTAATTAAAAATATCCGAAAAGAACAGGGCGCTCACATAATGAACGTGGCAGTTCCTTTTACTGATGGTAAAAAAGCAATGCAGGCAATTGCAAACCTTGATAAAACAATAGAAACCAATGGCGCTGAACTTACCAACGCCTTAGAACGTAATATTACCCTTGCTTTGATTGACGATGCATGGAAAGAACATTTGCGGGCGATGGATGATTTAAGACAGAGTGTACAAACAGCCGGCTATGAACAAAAAGATCCATTGGTAATTTATAAAATTGAAGCCTTCGGCGCATTTAAACAAATGGATGACCAGGTAAATAAAGATATTGTAAGCTTCCTTGCCCATTGCAGTATTCCGGTTGAGCAAAACCAGGACACCAGAATAACTGAGGAAAGAAGAAGAAGGACAGATATGAGTAAAATGCGCCAGCGCAAAGAAGAATTTGCTGGTGCTGGTGGCAGCCCTGAATATGTTTCACAGGAAAACGACTATAATGATCCTTCAGAAAATGTAAAGCAGGAACCAGTAAGGGTAGGACCCAAAGTGGGACGAAACGATCCTTGCCCATGTGGAAGCGGAAAGAAATATAAGAATTGCCACGGCCGCGGCGAGATTTAGATGGTTTGAATTCTGGATTATTTTTTTTAATTTTTTCAGTTGGTCTTATTTACCAGCGGGAAAATAGGAATTAAGGATATTTGTTTCCAAACTGAAAACCAGGAGGTCATAACTTCTTGCAAGAATGCATTTTTTGATTCTATTCAATCATGAATTTTCAAAGGAGATTACTTCTGAAAAATTCAAAGAATTGGTATTACCAATCGTATACGTTAACAATTCCTGGTTTTTATTATTCCAAAATTTCTTTTGCCGGCAACTTATAATTTAAAAAAAACTATCTAACGGTTATGGCTAAATTCGTTATATAGTTTTATCAAAAAGTAAAACTTCCTTTTACTCCCGACCCTGCAATATTTAAATTTTTAACATCCCTGAATTACTACCTGGGTCCCTTTCATGCACAGAGAGTTTTTAAGAATTCTGGCCGCCATTTGGCGCCGGATTCTGGTTATTATTATTATCGGGATTTTGGTTATTATTACCCTGGTTCTGGTTATTGTTACCCTGATTCTGGTTATTGTTTATACCCGGATTAGAATTATTATTCAATCCCTGTCTATAATTCATCCTCCTTTGACGATAGTTTTGTTCTGCATTGGAAATATCCTTTTCCCTTTCTGATTTTAACGCCAGTATATTTTGTTTTCTTTGAACCTTTGAAACGCTTTTATCCTTCCTGGCAGCTTTAATTTTATAGCTGTATTCATTTCTGATGTATGCTATTTGCCTGTTCAAACTATAAGATGACATTGGCATATAGTTGTAAGGGAAAAATCCATATCCATAAGGATATCCAAAGATGGGATACCCAAAATAAGGATACCCGAAGCCTAAGCCAACACTATAATTAAATGGAGCAACAATAATACGGGTGCGTGGTGCATAAAAGCCTTTGCGTTGTGCAAGTGCTCCCATTGACAATGTCAGGGAGATCATTATAATTATTATCTTTTTCATAAAATGTTTTTTAAGTTTTTCAAACAACAATTAGACGATGAAACAAATCAAAAGTGAACTGCGATCTCGATCAATATTTATACTATAACAATCCATTTTTTATAAATCGTTAAAGGCCGTAATATTTTCTGTGAGAAGATAGGATCAAATTGGCATCCCGGTATTTGTGCGGGTATAAAAAAAGGCTGGCTCAATTTAGAGCCAACCTTTATATCTATTTTTATGAAAAAAATTACACGCTGAAGCTTTCGCCACAAGCGCAACTGCGGCTTGCATTTGGATTATTAAAATAAAAGCCTTTACCATTTAGTCCATCGCTGAATTCAAGAGTGGTATTCACCAGGTATAAAAAACTTTTTAGATCGGTAACTACTTTTATTCCATTGTCTTCAAACTCCTGGTCCATAGGTTTTTTATCTTTATCGAAATCCATTTTGTAGGTAAGTCCGGAGCAGCCACCACTTTCTACACTTACTCTTAAAAAATAATCCTGTGGAGAAAATTGTTTTTCTTCCATTAATTTTATAACCCGTGTTTTTGCTTTTTCGCTTACGTAAATCATAAATTAATTTGTTGAAATACTAATGCAAAAATAGGATAAGATTTTAGCATTTGATTCAATCTTCCTTTGATTCAGACAGATATTTAACAAACGAAAATTTTTGGTTTTAATTTTCTCATTTACCAATCTATTTAAAAATAAGAATTTGAATTATAAGTTTGTTCACTGAAGTAGTACATTATTTATTTAGCAAATTAGCTATCTGATCAATTGTATAATCTATTTCTTCCTCTGTAGTAAACCTTCCTAATCCAAAGCGTAATGAGGATAAAGCCATTTCATCGCTTAATCCCAATTCTTTTAAAACAAACGAAGGACTAAGTGTGGCAGAGGTGCATGCTGAACCAGAACTTAAAGCGATACTTTTACTCAGTTTGCCCATCATATCTGCGCTATTCATATTTTTAAAACTCATGTTGCTTACATTGGGCAGGCGTTGTTTTGTATTTCCGTTTATAAAAACATCTTTTATTTTTAATAATTCCCTTTCTAATTTATCACGAAGATGGATCAATCTTTCTCCATCTTTTTGCATTTCAATCCGGCACAATTCACACGCTTTTCCAAAACCCACAATACCCGGAACATTCAATGTGCCGCTGCGCATTCCTCTTTCGTGGCCACCGCCATCTATCTGGGCTGTAATTCTTACTCTGGGGTTTTTGCGTCTTACATACAATGCGCCTACGCCCTTTGGGCCGTATATTTTATGCCCAGAAAACGACATTACATCAATACCATCTTTTATCACATCTACAGGAATTTTTCCTACCGCCTGGGTGGCATCTGTAAAAAATAATATCCCATGTTTTTTTGCAATTGCACTTATTGCTTTTATTGGCTGGATGACACCAATCTCGTTATTGGCATACATTACAGCAATTACAATCGTATTTGGCTTTATAGCATTTTCCAATTCTTTTTGATCAATTAATCCATCTTTTTTTACATCAAGCCAGGTAACATCTGCACCCAGATTTTCAAGATGTTTACAAGTATCCAATACTGCTTTATGCTCCGTTTTTAGAGTAATTATATGATTTCCTTTTGTCGCATACGTTTCAAAAATACCTTTCAAAGCAAGGTTATCCGATTCTGTAGCGCCGGAAGTAAAAATAATTTCCTTTGGTTCTGCATTGATCAAATGTGCTACCTGCTCACGCGCATATTCTACTGCTTCTTCTGCCTCCCATCCTAATGCGTGGCTATGGCTGGCTGCATTTCCAAAATGTTTGGTAAAAAATGGCATCATACTTTCCAATACGCGCGGATCCATCGGCGTAGTAGCATTATTATCTAAGTATATCGGGAAGTGAAGCATTTATTTTTTAGTACAAATTTAGTACAAAGTAGATGGCTCAGTTGCCTCTATATTAAATGGCTGAGAGCCTTTGCTAACCCTCACCACTCTCCGTTCACCATTTCAATTAAATTTGTCTAAATTCATTTTATGAAAAAAATAGATCACATCGGGATTGCGGTGAAACAATTATCAGTCTCCATTCCACTTTTTGAAAAGTTATTAAATACACATTGTTATAAAACAGAAGAGGTACACAGTGAACAAACAAATACGGCATTTTTTAAAACAGGCGGAAGTAAGATCGAGTTATTAGAATCTCTTTCTCCTTCAGGTGTAATAAATAAATTCATAGAAAAAAAAGGCGAAGGCATGCACCATATTGCTTTTGAAGTAGATGACATTGAAAAAGAAATGAAACGACTGGTAAAAGAAGGATTTTCATTGATCAATGAAAACCCTAAAGCCGGAGCAGATAATAAAATGGTTTGTTTCCTTCATCCAAAAAATACGAATGGTGTTTTGATTGAATTGGTAATGGAGAAAAAATAATTTTATTTAATTAGAATATTTTTTCTCAATAAATGAAAATGGAAATTTCAATTATTAGTTCGTTTACTGTATAGAGTTCATTGAATATTGAATATTAAAACCGGGATATTTGTTCGTTTGCTGTCTCTTATATTCACAACTCACGCCGTCGGTTAACATTCGGGCAGGCATTCGCAACTCACGACTCACTCTTTCAACTATTCAGCATCAAATCTTTCGACACTTTCTATACCCGGCAACTCTTTTAAATTAGTTACCAGTTCGTCCAATTCATCTTTATCATGCACATATACTTTTACATTTCCTTCAAACAATCCTTCCTTGGCTTCAATGGTGAGCGCATTGATATTTATTTTTAAAGTGCCGCTTATAAGGTTAGTGATTTTGTTGATAACGCCTACATCATCAAGCCCGATAATTTTAATGCCGGTAAGAAAAGAAATTTCTTTATTCTTTACCCATTTGGTTTTTACTACTCTATGTCCGTAATTGGCTAAAAGGCGCGCTGCATTTGGACAATTCGTTCTATGAATTTTTAATCCTTCTCCCTGCGTTACAAATCCGAAAACATCATCGCCGGGTATGGGCTTACAGCAATTCGCCAGTGAATACATAATCTTATCGCTGCTTTCACCAAAGATGATTAGTTCATTATCTTTTTTATTGTCTTTTTTAGATGCTGTTTCTGGTTTTTCATCTATATGAGGTTTTACAATTTTTGGTTGAAAAATTTTATCGCCTAATACATGAAATTCTTTTAATTCTTTGAGGTCTATTTTTTTTATAGCAATATCATAAAGCAAATCCAGCGTAGAATTTTCTTTATAAAATGCGGCAATTTCTTCCTGGTTCGATTGATTCATAGGAACTCCCATTCCATCTAATTTGCGAAGCAAAATATTTTTCCCTTCTTCAGCAATCGTTCTTTTTTCTTCTTTTAACGAATCTTTTATTTTGGATTTTGCTTTGGTAGTTACTACCATTTTCAGCCATTCGATTTTCGGTTTTTGTTTGGTAGAAGTAATAATTTCTATCTGGTCGCCGCTGCGCAGTTTGTGGCCAATCGGAACGAGTTTATGATTCACTTTTGCCCCGATACATTTTTCTCCAATTGCTGTATGCACGGCAAAAGCAAAGTCAAGAGCCGATGCGCCGCTCGGCAACATTTTTATATCACCTTTCGGAGAATACACATAAATTTCTTCGGCTAAAAAGGATAGTTTAAAATCCTGCAGAAAATCTATGGAGTTGGTATCCTGGTTGGCGAGCATATCGCGTATTTGCTGAAACCATTTATCAAAGCGGTTTTCCTCTGTTGTGCCTTCTTTATATTTCCAATGTGCAGCCAATCCTTTTTCAGCAATATCATTCATGCGTTTGGTACGTATCTGCACTTCTACCCACTTTCCATGCGGCCCCATTACCGTGGTATGCAAAGCTTCATAACCGTTACTTTTCGGATTGCTCAGCCAATCGCGAAGCCGCTCCGGTGAAGGATTGTATTCATCTGTAACAAGGCTATACACTTTCCAGCAATCTTCTTTTTCATGCTCTGGCGGCGAATTCAAAATAATTCTGATAGCAAAAAGATCGTACACTTCATCAAATGAAACTCCCTTCTTTTTCATTTTAGTCCAGATGGAATGAATACTTTTTGGGCGACCGTAAATTTCAAAATCAAATTTCTCCTGCGTTAGTTTTTCTTTTACAGGCCTGATGAAATCATTGATGTACCTCGTGCGCTCCCTCTTTGTATCGGCCAGTTTATCTGCGATATAACGATAACTATCCGGCTCCATATATTTCATGGACAAGTCTTCCAGTTCAGTTTTTATATTGTAAAGTCCCATACGATGTGCAAGTGGCGCATACACATAAACCGTTTCTGAAGCGATCTTTAATTGCTTTTCGCGCTTCATGCTATCAAGTGTGCGCATGTTGTGAAGGCGGTCGGCAAGTTTTATCAATATTACCCGCGGATCGTCTGTGAGCGTAAGTAAGATCTTTTTAAAATTTTCGGCCTGCTGCGATGAATTAGCATCAAGTACATTGGAAATTTTTGTAAGGCCATCCACAATCTTTGCAATCTCAGCCCCAAATTCCCGCTCTACCATTTCAAGCGTGATATCCGTATCTTCTACGGTATCATGTAGTAAAGCGCATATGGTACTACGCACGCCAAGCCCTATTTCTTCCACACAAATCATGGCGACAGCCAAAGGATGCAAAATATATGGCTCCCCACTTTTGCGTCGTGTAGTTTTATGCGCTTCTGCGGCTATTTCAAAGGCAACCCGTACCTGCTCTTTGCTTCCTGGTTTTAATTTCGGTTTTAAAGCTCTGAGTAACGCACGGTATTTACGAAGAATCTCTTTTTTTTCTTCTTCTTCGTTCATTGTATATTTTGGGATGTCAAGCGTGTTTTCCATTAACTACGAATTTACATAAGAATTAAATTGAAAAATAAAAATTAAAAATGTAAAATTTATTTCAGTAAACGGATAACTGCTTTATTGGATTTGAAATATTGATCCGATTTTCGAAAATGAATGCGATTACCCAATTTTGAATGGAAATAAAAGTTAGATTATTTTCTGCTCATTATGCTTTTCCAATAAAACATTCAACAATTTTATAGAATAATACCTATTGTTTTTTAACAACATAATAAAGGAAGGCCGCAACTCATTTATAAGGCCTTTCGTTTTTGCAGTTGAAAGCAAACCTAAAGTTCCAATACAGTAAATGTTGAATCTTATTTCAATTTTTCAATATCATTCAGAATATCATCTTCTGTCAAATTCGAAATTGAAATTTTATTTTTAGAAAGTTCAGTTTCAAATTCTAAGCGTGAACATCCTGAAAGTTGAGCAGCCTTCCCAATAGTTAATTTTTGGAGAACATATAATTGAATGGCCAAGGCTAATTTGATTCGTTTTTTTAAATCGCCTTCTGATTCGTTCAAAGCTAAAAGTATGTCGCCCGGAAAATCAATTGTTATGGTTTGGTTATTCATAAATTTCTTGTTTGATGTAAATTAGATTTTTTTTGACCGATATAGGTGATGTTCATAACAACCTCACCTGATATTTCCGGGAATTCTTCCTGGATACTTTTTGCTTCAAATCTATTATCCCGCAATAATTTTATACTTGGAAACGGCAAAGCAAGACATCAACAAAGGGATATCTATTTCTTTAATTTTGGCAGTCCTGTTTTAGCCAAAATTTTGTTGGCTTTTTCAAGCTTTTTAGGAAATAATACTTTCCCCCGGAATTGTTCTAATTTTTTGTCAAAGACAATAATTGGAACTTTCGATTTATTTAGTTGTTCTATTGTCATAATGCAAATTTATTATCTTTTTTTGTCAATAAAAATGCTTCATAGTCCTCGCCAACAATAAATTCTTCCCAAATTCCCTCACTGTTATAGCCAAAAACAATAAAGTCTTCTGAAATTTCTACTAAATTGTTCGTAATCCCCATTCGGTATAACCTTGTTCTTACTGAAGTGCTTCCAGTTGCTAAAACCCAGGCTTTGGGATATTTTTCTGTAAACGCGTAAACGGTTGATGCTACTGTTGCCAATACTTTCAAGCTGTCACCATTGTTAGTTACTGAAAGGTCATTAATGCCTTTTGATGCTTCGTCATAGTCACCAAACCCCAAATTGTAAACATTTTTAGTGCTTGTTTCGGTATATTCTACAATTTTTTTGATTAACCCTTTCGGACCTTCGCTGGTAAATTCATAAAACAGCAATAACTCTTCCGAACGGTATTGATATTTTGGATACTTCATTATTGCGTTTTGTTAAAGTTAAAAAAATCACCTGTATAGCATAATTAAAATGTATAACTGAAGATATGGTTTTTCCATCTGCGAATGTTTAAATGCCCTGATAATGATATAACTCGAAAAATAAAAAAACGGTTAAACAATGCTGGATTTTGCTATATAACAGGAAAGGATAAACGCAATTTAAAATAAATGATTTTTTATCATAGAATGCGCCAACGAAGATGAAGATAACTACTTACTATTGCCGATAAAAGTAGGTCAGCCCGGAATAAAAATAAAGAGACATAAAAATCTGCCTAATATTCCAAAAAATAAAGAAAGAATAATTTGTGCTATGCCGTGTCCAACTTCATTTTTTGTAATGTTTGTAACACCGAAAACAATTCCGAAGCCCATAAAAAGAAGCGGAAAAACGAATAAAGATAAAATTGCCATAGCATATCCTGACCAAATCATAGAACTACTCTTTTTTAAAACTTCGATATCCAATTTAGTTTTTGCTAAAGGTTTAATTGGATAAGAACATTTAGGGCATTTTTCAGCCATGTCTGATACTGATGTACCGCAATCTGGACAGACTACTAATGCCATATTTTTAGTTTAGAGTGGCATGAACGTGTTTTAAAACCTTATTTGCGATTTTTTGAGCTTCTCCCCAATCAGTTATTTGAAATCCAGCCATTACACCACTTATAATCACGTCGGTTTTATAATCACTTATTTCAATAATTGTACATGTTAATTTTTGACCTTTCCATGTGAACAATGAACGTCCTGTTTCAAACGCAATAATTCCACTATCTTTTTGGCTATTAGAAACGCTATAACCTAAAGTAGCAATAGAAGTTAAGCAAGTCTTGAATGTTTTATCTGCCGAATGGTTGAAAGAAGCTTTAACTGATGTTGCCATTTTATTTTGTTTTATTATTGTTGTGCTTATTTAATTTAAGTGGGTTCTGGTCTCCACATTTTTGTTTCATTTTTACAATTTTTTTTAGGTAATATCAAAGCCAAACCTTTGAGATCCCTTTGCTCTCTAGCATAGACGAAATGGTTTGTCCCTATCCTATGTTAGGCATTCGTTTGTTTCTTTTCTCACGCGTCAATGTTTTTGATCGCATGTTTTGAGTTTCTAATAGGTTTTAATTTGTCTATTAAAAATATTTCTAAAGCGGCTGCTAAACAATAATGTTCGTCCTCAAAACCAATTGTCCTGATATCTTTCATTCCTTTTTCTTCCCATTTCGAAGAAGGTGTGTATTTATTCTCTTTTTCAGGCCTTTTGTCTACTTGCCAATATGCTTTTAACCTTGCCCCTAAACCTCCACCGTAATTTCCTTTAATTTGTTTATACTTTCCAAAGTTTTTCCCTATTGCAACTCCAATGTAAATAATTTCGTTTTCTTTATTAATTAGCGCATAACAACCTTTTTTTTCATGATTTAGAATTGAATTTTTAAAATCCCAACGTTTGCTCCAATGTGGTGTTTGACCAAATGTATCTTTCCAATATAGCATAAAGAAATTTTCTGTTTCAACAATTAATTCTGTTTCTGTTTTCATTTTCGTAAAGTTAAGGGTTAAACGTATTTAAAAGAAGAATGATTTTTTAACTTTTTTAGTAAAAATCGCACAAGAGAAATGCTAAAGACCGAAAAAAGAAATAAGAATAGAATCTTCAATATTTGTTAGTTTACTGTAATAGTAAAAATTATTTTAAATTCTGGCGCATTGGCCAACACACAAAGGCAATTCTACAATGCTTGCGCCACGGATAAAATAAATTATTTCATCCTTTAATTTTCCCCTATTCATTTTATCAAAAAATCCATTACTTTTGCCGCCCCAAAAGCGCATGTGGTGAAATTGGTAGACACGTCAGACTTAGGATCTGATGCCGCAAGGTATGGGGGTTCGAGTCCCTCCATGCGCACTTTCTTCAACAATTTTCTAAAAAAGAAAATAAGAAACCGTACTAAAACGGTTATTAAAATTTAATTAATGGCAAGTGTAATTAAAGAAAATCTGGGTAACCTCCACGATAAATTGACAGTCAAAGTTTCTAAAGAAGATTATCTCCCTTCATTTGAAAAAGCAATAAAAGACTATAGCAAAAAAGCCAATATTCCCGGTTTCAGAAAAGGAATGGTGCCAGCCGGCATGGTTAAAAAAATGTACGGCGCTTCCATTTTTTATGATGAAGTAATTAAATCTGTAGAAAAAGAATTGCAGGCGTATTTGGTAAAAGAAAAACCTGAAATTTTTGCGCAGCCTTTGCCTATGGAAAATGATTTGCGCAAACTGGACATGAACAAGCCTGACGAATATGATTTTCCTTTTGAAATAGGATTGAAGCCTGCAGTTGGTTTAGACGCTCTTGCCACAGCCAAACCGGTTTTTTACAAAGTAAAGACTACCCCGGAAATGGTGAATGAAGAAGTAGAAAAACTCGTTACCAAAAACGGCGATTTGAAAGATGTAGAAACAATTTCTTCACCTGAAAATATATTGAATGTTTTGTTTGATGAATCCGATGCTGAAGGAAATGTTGTTCCCGAATATATTTCAAAAGACAATTCCATTTTATTAAATTATTTTTCAGACGATTATCAGCAAAAATTACAGGATAAAAAAGTGGGCGATTCAATTGTTTTGCAATTAAAGGAAGCCTTTCCTGAAAAAAGAAGAGAGTTAATTTTATCCGATTTAGGATTAGATAAAGAAGATGCTTCTTCTATAGAAAAATATTTTAAAATGTCTGTTACCAAAATTGGTTTGGTAGAGAAAAAAGAATTGAATGAAGAATTCTTTAACCAGGTTTTCCCGGGCAAAGATTTAAAAACAGAAGAAGATTTTCGCAAAGCATTGGAAGAAGAAATTCAGAAACAATGGGATGCTGCCGGCCACAACCAGGTGCAGGACCAGCTTTACCATACTTTAATAGATACTCCGTTACAATTTCCTGATGCATTTTTAAAACGCTGGATAGAGATTGGCGGCGAAAAACAAAAAACAAAAGAAGAAGTAGAATCGGAATATCCTCAATTTGCCAATCAATTAAAATGGACACTTATCAGCGATAAAATAATTAAGGAAAACAACCTCGATGTAACCGATGAGGAACTAAGAAACAGCATGAAAGAAGAAATCATGCGCTATTTCGGACAGATGAAACTGGGCGATGATACTCAGTGGATTGAAAGCTATGTTGACAGAATGTTGAAAGACGAAAAACAGGTTGACGGTTCTTACAGAAGATTAATAACTGAGAAATTATTTAACTGGTTAGAATCACAGGTAACTCCGAAAGAAAAAGAAACTACTTCGGAGGAATTTTTAGCAATGCAGCATCACCACCATCATTAAGTTGGTGGTTGAGAGTTTAGATAGTTTAGAGAAAACAAGAATCTTGCATGTTTGTTCTTTTACTGGTTTAGAAAGTTTAATGGGAAACCAACATCGTACATCATACATCCAACATCATACATTTCCTCGCCTGTCCTTTTGTCTTATTTTTTTTGTTAGCATAATATTTGGAACTTCACCGCCGTAAATTGTTTTACACTAAATTTAATTTATGAATATCGGAAATGAATTTGAAAAATACGCTGTAAAGCACAGAGGTATCAGCAGCAATACCCTGGATAGTTATATAAAGCATAATGTTACTAATCTTACTCCCAACATCATCGAGGAGAGACCGATGAATGTAGCCGTCATGGACGTTTACAGCCGTTTGATGATGGACAGGATTATCTTTTTGGGATATCCTGTCAATGATGAAGTTGCCAATATCATTATCGCACAATTACTTTTTTTAGAAAGTACAGACAGGACAAGAGATGTGCAACTTTATATTAATTCTCCCGGAGGAGGCGTTTATGCAGGATTGGGACTATACGATACTATGCAGTTTGTAAATCCGGATATCGCTACCATTTGTACAGGTATAGCCGCAAGTATGGCAGCCGTATTAATGGCAGCCGGCGCACCGGGCAAAAGAAGCGCTTTACAACATTCCAGGATTATGGTACATCAGCCGAGTGCAGGCGCAGCAGGCCAGGCATCGGATGTAGCGATCACGGTAAATGAGGTGCGAAAATTAAAGCAGGAACTATATGAGATCCTGAGTAATCATACAGGACAAACTATTGAAAAAGTGACTAAAGACAGCAGCCGTGATTTTTGGATGAACGCAATGGAAGCTAAAGATTATGGTTTGGTAGATGAAGTATTGATCACAAATACAAGAAAACAAAAAAAATAGACTTTCAAAATAAATAATTATGAATTTTTATAAAAATAATGCAACACGTTTTGACCAGGAAGATGAACCTGAAGTGCCAGTTCCTGAAAACCCAATGGAGAAGATTATGGGCGGAATGATATTTGATAAAAAATTTATTGAACAGCGCAAAATATTTCTCTGGGGAGAGGTAAATGATAAGAGTGCCAAAGATATTACCAACAGGCTTTTGTATCTCGAAGCTACCGATCCTGGAAAAGAAATTACCTTCTATATCAACAGCCCCGGTGGCTCTATCACCAGTGGCATGGTCATTTATGATACCATGAAAATGATCTCCTCTCCGGTGAGTACAGTTTGTATGGGAATGGCTGCCAGTATGGGAAGCATTTTATTGAGCGGGGGAGCCAAAGGGAAACGTCTTATCTTTCCTCATGGTGAAGTAATGATACATCAACCAAGTGGTGGTGGACAGGGAACGAGCGCCGACCTTGAAATTATTGCAATCCAAATATTAAAAGCAAAAGAACTGGGTGCAAAAATACTCGCCGAAAATTGCGGGCAGGATTATGAAAAAGTAATGGAGGATTTTGATCGCGATTATTGGATGGATGCCGAAGAAAGCAAGAAATATGGCATTATAGACGGAGTTCTTAAAAAACTTTAAAGCATCGTTTTTACCTTTTTTGTTGTCTTTATCATAAATAGCTTTTATTTTAAGAAAATTGGCTATAATTTAGAAGAAATATTTATCTGTAACAAATGGCTAAACAACAAACCTTACATTGTTCGTTTTGCGGTAGAAACCGCGATGAAGTAAAAATTCTTATAGCCGGGCAGGAAGGGCATATCTGCGAAAACTGCATAGAACATGCGCAGGAAATTATAGCACAGGAAATCCTTCCTTCGCTGGACAATAGTTCATCCCATTCCAATTATAAACTTTCGGTAAAAAAACCTGTTGACCTGAAAAAATATTTAGATGAATATGTAATCGGACAGGATGATGCCAAAAAAATCTTAGCTGTTGCCGTTTATAATCATTACAAACGCCTGAATCAAAAAATAGACAATGATGTTGAAATTGAGAAAAGCAATATCGTTATGGTGGGCGAAACGGGTACCGGCAAAACATTGTTGGCCAAAACGATTGCCCGTATTTTAAATGTACCCTTTGCTATTGTAGATGCAACTGTGTTTACAGAGGCGGGCTATGTGGGCGAGGATGTGGAAAGCATTTTAAGCCGGCTTTTGCAGGTTTGTAATTTTGATGTAAATGCTGCCCAAAAAGGAATTGTATATATTGATGAAATAGATAAGATAGCCCGTAAAAGCGATAACCCAAGTATTACAAGAGATGTAAGCGGCGAAGGAGTTCAACAAGGCTTATTGAAGCTTCTGGAAGGCACCGAAGTATTGGTACCACCACAAGGAGGACGTAAGCACCCTGAACAAAAATTAATCAAGGTGAACACTAGTAATATTTTATTTATTTGTGGCGGTGCATTCGATGGTGTTGATAGAATTATTGGCCGCAGAATAAATACAAATGCCATTGGTTTCAATGTAAATAAAGACCTTCAGGATTATCAACGCAAGAATCTTTTGCAATTTGTAAACGCACAGGATCTGAAAACTTTTGGGTTAATACCGGAATTATTAGGACGTCTTCCCGTAGTTACTTACCTCAATCCTCTTGATGCCATTACTTTAAGAAATATCCTTACTGAGCCTAAAAATTCATTAATAAAACAATACAAAAAATTATTTGAAATTGAAGGAATTGATCTTGTTATTGAAAATGATGTTTATGATTTTATGGTTGAAAAAGCTATGGAATATAAATTAGGCGCGCGGGGATTAAGAAGTATTTGCGAAAGTATATTGACAGATGCTATGTATGAACTTCCTTCTCAAAAGGTAAAAACCTTTACTCTCACAAACGAATATGCCCGGCACAAATTTAAAGTAAGCAAATTGAGCATGCTTAAAGTAGCATAGTTTCCTTAACAAGAGAACTCAGGGATAAGATTTCAAACCTGTTATTAATGCTTCCACACGGAAAGTCCTTCGCTGCAATTGGCGCAGATGTCAATATTCTTTCGGCTTGTAGTAATATCTTTTCTGAATTTTCTGTATTTTTCGTTCTTCCAAATTTCCTTAAAAGATTGTTTTTTTAAATCACCCAGCCGATGCGTGGCATCTTTATCAAAACAACAGGGAACCACCATTCCGTCCCACGTAATCACATTGGCCTGCCATAGTTTCCAGCAATGATTTTGTAAATTATTTTTCGCAACCTGTTTCCCGGCTTTATCTTTTTTATAGCGGCTGAATTTTTCATTTTTAGGAATTAAATGGTTGGGGTCATTTTTATAATCATAAATCTGCGCGGTTTTAAAACGCACTTCATCAACACCTACTTCTTTACCTAATTTTTTTACGTCTTCTATCTGGTGTTCATTGGGGCGTACCACCAAAAATTGAAAGAACACAAATGGCGTTTTACTTTTCAATTCTTTTTTCCATTTCATAATATTTCTTGCGCCTTCAATTACCTTTTCAATATTTCCTTCACGACGATATTGTTCATAAACTTCCTGAGTAGTACCATCAAGAGATATGATCAATCTGTCCAGGCCGCTTTCTACGGTCTTCTTCGCTATTTCATCTGTCAGAAAATGCCCGTTGGTAGAAGTTGCAGTATATAACCCTTTGGATGATGCATATGAAACCATTTCCAAAAAGTTTTTATTAAGGTAGGGTTCTCCCTGGAAGTAAAGGATAAGATAAAGAACATCTTTATAAATATCATCAATAGTTTGAGTAAAAAAATCCTTTTTAAGCATTCCGCGTGGGCGTGTAAATTCCCTTAATCCGCTCGGACATTCAGGGCATTTGAGATTGCAGGAAGTAGTAGGTTCAAAAGAAATAGAAATGGGCAAACCCCATTGCACATGTTTTTTTAATAAACGTGTAATATAATAACTGGATAAAACTTTGGAAGCATTCCAAACCCTTCTAACGGTAAGTTTTTTTAAAAAATTTATACTATCATTATAATTCACCTTTGGCATTTGTCAAAGATAATACGTAAAAATGCATAATAAATTATAAAGAGTTTCGGGTAGCGAAAATATTTACTTTGTAATAAGGCGTGCATCTTACGCAGTTTCTTTTAGTAGTTTTGAAAGTAACAGTTTTAATTGCTGTTGCAGTTTTTTCTGGTTTACTTCTACATCATGAAGTAATTTCTTATTTTCTGCAAATTGATCGAGCAAATGGGTAATCATATTTTTTAAAGATTTTGCTCCTCCAGTTTCTTCATCAAATATTTCTTCTTTTGCTACTTCCAAAATTTTACATAGTTGTTCAATTTCATCATCGGAAAGATGAGTATTACCATTTTCAATCTTGCTAATTAAAGGCTGGCTTTTCCCTAAACGTTTGGCAATATACTTCTGGGAATATCCTTTAAATTCTCTGATGTGTCTGATGTTATTATTTTTCATCGGTTATAAATTATTCATCTAAAGTAATAAATTATAACCGGAAATATTTTCTTTTTAAAATACTTATATTGAAATTTGTCCACTGGAAACATTCTTTTATAAACTTAAAATTTATTTTATGAAAAATTTTCTATTTGCTTTATTTATTATTTTTTTGAGCAGCACATTAATTATTTCATGTACAAAGTCGAATTTAAACAATCCCCAAACCACTCAAAATCTTAATTCAACTAAGAAGGTAATTCCTGATGTGCCATATTGCGGTATAGGATACCATTGGGATTTTTATCTTGGAAAGTGTGTACAAAACTGTCCTACTGGATATCATAATGATTCTATTACAGGGGCATGTGTAGTAAATGCCCAAAGCAAAATAATTGTAATTAATAATCCCAATAATCCCTATGATAATGCAGGAAGTCAGCATAATAATGCCGTGAGTAATATTTTTCCTACTATAGACCCTTCAAGTAATAATTTAGATTCCGTTATACTCGCAAAAGATATTTTCTATATGTCAGGTTTAGGGTATAATGCTGACTCAATCCAAAACTACTATAACCAGGAAGTTCAAATGGGATATCTTCCTTTTTCACAATTAGAAGAATTAGACTCCCTAGGTAATACATTGTATTCACAAGGGCTCCTAAGTTCTTATGGAAATAACTATGTACAACAAATTTATGGATATGCGGAACAATATTTAAATACCGATACGGTTACAACAAATGGATATAACTCCTTTGCAAACAATTTGGTTTCACTTGAAGTAACAATACAAAATGACTCTCGAATTTCTTCTTGGGAAAAAGAGGTGCTATTATCCAGTTGTTCAATTGGTAGATATAGTGGAGCTTATTGGGGTAATTATATTAATGGTCAAGGAAATTATTCTATGCACCCTTTATTTCTAAAAAAATTAAGAAATTGGATGAGGTTTGTAATTGCTGACATTGGAGGTGGCATTACGGCTATTGCCAGTAAGGTGCATTCCTTTTGGGGTATATTCGGAATGTCTGTTGGTACATCAATTGCTGCTGCGGCAGGATTTAACTTTTAATCTGCTAACAAAATTTAATCCATGATGATAAAAGTAATAATTCTTCTTCTAATTTTTTTCCCATCTTCAAATTTGGTGGGCCAACCATTTGTGAATGTTCGTGACCAATATTATCAAAAGCATATCGGCGATATTGTATTAAATAATGGAAAAAAAATAAAAGGACATTTTGAATATGCCTTTTGGGAATTTCCTACTTACAATCTAAGATCATATTCTTCCAGTGATAAAATGGTAAAGAGATATTACATCTCAAAAATTAAGAAAGTTGTACTGGCAGGCAGTGATGGATGGTTATCAATTATGGATTCCACTTATTTTATTGTTCATGATAAAAGCAGGCATTTTTACAGGCAACTGACTTTTGAAAAGGATTTTCAATTGTACGATGGTTTCTTTAATGTTGATGAATATGTAGGTTTAGTGACAGATTATTTTTTGGTAAAAGCAAAAGGGAAATTTATAAAATTAAATTCTGCAAAAAAATTAATAAAATGGTTACAGGAAAATGAAGGCGATAAAATAAAATGGAAAAAGGATATAACCGTACAACAAATAATCCGTCAGCTAAATGGGTTAAATGTGGATAAATAAGATGTGTTTTAATAATCGTTTTTATGCAAAATTTTAAAAATACCTTTTCAATCTGTTTACTACTGTTAAAAATATCTTTTGCCGTAGCAGCAACTGATACTTCAGGAGTATATCTTACTAAAACAGATTTTCTTTCAAATACTCTTCATTATAAAACAGTTAAGAATATTCATACTCCATGTTTTCCGCTCTTTGCCAGATTTGTTATAGCACGAGACGCATTTCCTATTCATGTAAAAATGGATAAAGAAAATATAAAGAATTTTCCACCCGGCTCTTTTTTTGCATTCAATAATAATGGTGTAAAATATCTTTATTTAAAAGAATCTAATGATTACGTAGCGGTAATAAATGATGCGGCGCCTCTTTTCATGATAGTTCAAAAGCGATCTCATTTTTCTGGCACTATTGCTTTTGCCGATGATATATACTTATATACAACGGATCTGAGTAAAAAATTTAAAGAATTTACTACAGAAAATATTACAACCGACTTTGGAAATAACAAAAGAGAAATGGATATTTTACTTGAATTACGAAGCAAAATAACTAAAGAAGGTTATGATGCAGAAATTCATAAACGTGCGTTTTTCAAATGCAGGAAATTGGTTGGCTCTTACATGGAAAAACTAAAGAAAAGTACTTGATGATTAATAAGATTAAGTTCGCTTATGAAATCCTTTATTTATTTTATTATAACAATTCTGTTAACATACTTTAATGGATATGGACAATCTATAAAAGATAGCACTGGTGTCTATCTTACAAAACAGGACTTTGCTGCAAATAAATTAAGTTATATAACTTCCTATCGCATAAAAGAAAGATTTGCGGAATTACATTCTGACTTTGATTATGAAGCCCAAGGGATAATTCTTTTAAAAAAGGCGGATAAAAAAATTGTAAGTTTTGATCCTGGAAAAATTTATGGTTTTTACAGTGAAGGAAAGAAGTTTTTATATGTACCCGCTATAAAAAGATACTTGTTCGTTTTAAATGAAGAGCCTGTTACAATATTAATGGGTGAGGAAACGACATTTTATCGCTATAATACTCATACTGATTTGCTGCTATTCTATCTGAATCGAAAAAATGAATTAAAACGAATGAATTCAGAAAATCTAAATAAGGATTTTAATAAAGAAAATGATATACTGCAGCCTCTTTTGGATATTCAAAAAAGATTCAAAGAAAGAAAAAATAAAAAGTTCAATACGGCAGAATTTTCAAAATATATTAAAAAAAGGTTCATCAAACCCTAATTGATTCCGACAACTAAAAAGATTGTAGCTATTATGAACCTATGTTTTTTCCGCCCAAACTTTTTTTGCAAACTGGCAATGATAATGATGTTGCAATTTATTATTTCATCTATTGTTTTTGCAGAAATTTGTCCGGATACCGTTGGAATATATTTTACAAAAGAGCAGTTTACAAAAAGCGATCTTCAATTAAAATCGTTTTATTGGATCAAGGCGAAGGGGCCAATATTTTGGTCTGATTTTTCTTTTGAAGCAAAAGGTGCTATAAAAATAAAGATTAATAAAAAAAATAAAAGAACATTTGAGCTCCAAACTATTTATGGATTTAAAAAAGAAGGTATAAAATTTATGTTTGTTAACCCTTTGAATGAATACCTTGCCATATTATATGAAAGTCCTTTCATCAATATTTTTGTGAAAGAAAATGTTTATTTACTTTATCACAAATCAAAGCGGGTCACTTTTTTATATGAAAAAAACATAGGTGATTCTTTAAAGAAATTTAATAAACAGAATATACTTGCTGATTTTTCAAACGATTTAATCCTCCAAAAAAAATTATTTGATTTATCTGCACAGTTAAAAAGGGAAGAAACGTATTTCCCTTATAAGCATTTCTTTAAATGGCAAAAGAAAACTGAAGATTATTTGAAATAGAACTAATAGTAAATGAATAAAAAATCGGTTATTGCAATTTTTGTTTTTGTGCCATTATATACCTGATATTACAAAGAATTTCCCGTTAAGGAATTATTGAGGTTGGAAGAATCAATAGATGCGAATTGTACCAGTGGCGGCTCATTGAAATTCAACTTTCTTTTCAGAAATTTATCGTAATTGGCCGAGATCACATTTAGCGAAATAAATCTCATAACAAAAAGCCGGGTTTCTGCAGGCAGATACTTCTTAATATCCCAGAAATCCGCGTTTGATCTCCCGTATTTTTTAATATCAGATATCACACGGCCCGGCCCGCAATTGTAAGCAGCGACTGTAAGTAAGAGGTCACCATTGAAATAATCAAGCTGGTCACGGAAAAATTTTGCTGCGGCAATAGTAGATTTTGTAAAGTTCTTTCTTTCATCATATTTCCCTCTCGTATTCAATCCATATTCGTCTGCAAGCTCGCTCATAAATTGCCAATAGCCTACTGCACCGGCAATCGATACCGCATTTGCATTAAAATTAGATTCCAGCGCAGGAAGCATCTGTAGTTCCTCAGGAACATCATATTTATCAAAAATTTTCACAGCTACTGGGAAAAAGTCTTTCCCTTTGTTGAACATGTGTATGATGTAATCGCGCTCATTTCGTGAATAATGTTTCACATAATCTTTACTTTCATCACGATGATCCGCCAGATTAGATGGATACACTACCCATTGAGGGTTTCTTACAAGAGTCCTTTCAATATGGACATTTGGTGAAATTGCGGCAATTGGTGAAATAGAATCTTTCAGATTCATTTCACTGCTCAGGCCGAATAGGTTTTTTGCTGAAGTGCTAAAGCCAATTATAAATAAAATTATAATCAACGATAATAAGCTCTTTGATTGAATACTTTTCATTTAGAAATTTTTTCGAGTCAAATAAATTATTACACGTTATTTAAAACGCCGGTTCTCAATAGTTGCCGGTTTCCAAAGAATTGGGATTGATGAATTATGAGAATTTTTATAAAAAAAAAGAATGAACTTTAGTTTTATTGTGCTATGTATTGCAAAAACTATGCAAATTTACCCATCCAAAAAGTAAGATGCAAGTTTTGGGACGAGTTATTTCCTTAAAAACGACAAATGAAAAAAATAATATTTTGTATAATCTTCTTATATTCAAATGCTTACGCTCAGCAGGAGGCCTTAAATATTAATATCATAAAAAAAACAAAAGAAATTGCTTTTGCCGAAGGTCTGGCCTTTTCCAGGATGAAAAAAATGGTAAAAAGGACCGGTGCCTCCTCCAATTTTGATGTAAAATATTACAGATGCCAATGGAAAACCGACCCTGAAGTGAGGTATTTAAATGGGATCGTGACATCTTATTTTGTGATAACTTCAGCAACCGATTATATTACTTACGATTTATCAGACTCCTTACATGTGGATAGTATTAAAGAAAAAAATAATTTGCTTTCCTTTTCCCGCCAGGATAATACGGTAAAAATAAATTTCACTTCTATAAAAGCCGAAGGTTCCTTTGATTCAATAAGCATCTATTACCAGGGCATGCCCCCAAACACTGGTTATGGTTCTTTTGTAAATTCTGTTCACGACAGTATTCCTATATTATGGACTTTGAGCGAGCCCTATGGGAGCCGCGATTGGTGGCCTTGTAAAAACGGGCTGGATGATAAAGCAGATTCAATTGATGTTTACATAACCGCGCCTTTACAATATACTGCTGTATCTAATGGTTTGCGCGAAAGTGAAATAATTTCGGGGAGTAATAAAATTACGCATTGGAAGCATCGCTATCCCATTGCATCTTACCTGGTGTGCATGGCGGTTACTAATTATTCGGAATTTACAAATTATGTGTTGATAGGAAACACCAATTTGCTGATGCAAACTTTTTGCTATCCTGAAAGCCTTGCTTCCTTCCAAAATAATACGCCGCTGGTTTTGGGCGAATTACAATTTTACAGTAACATTTTTGGACCATATCCTTTTATAAAAGAAAAATATGGCCAGGTGCAGTTTGGTTGGGGTGGTGGCGAAGAGCATCAAACTTCTACGTTTATAGTAAGGCCTGAAGAAAGCCTGATGGCGCATGAACTGGGACACCAATGGTTTGGGGATAAAGTTACCTGCGGCTCCTGGCAGGATATATGGCTTAATGAAGGATTTGCCACACATCTTGCCAGCATGTATATGGAAAATAAATACCCGCTAACGGTTATGGTCACACGTAAAAATGAAATCGCTGATATTACTTCCGTTACCGGCGGTTCTGTTTTTGTAAATGATACTACGGATGTTAGCCGCATTTTTGATTCACGGCTCACCTATACCAAAGGATCACACCTTTTATACATGCTAAGGTGGATTTTGGGAGATAGTGTTTTTTTTAAAGGAATGAGAAGTTATTTAAATGATTCCTCAATAAGTTTTGGTTTTGCCAGAACCACAGATTTTCAGAGAAATTTAGAGAAGGTTAGCGGAGTTGATCTCAATTATTTTTTTAATGAATGGTTTTACGGCCAAGGCTATCCATCATACAATGTACAATGGTCTCAGATAGGAAATGATTATGTAAAAATAGAAATGAATCAAACCGCTTCAGATCCTTCTGTTCAATTTTTTGAATTACCCGTAGCATTACAATTTAAAAATGCAACCCAGCAAAAAACCATTATTGTAAATAATACCTTTAACGGAGAAATTTATTTTAAAGACATAGGATTTGTTGCCGATTCTGTAATCGTAGATCCTGACTATTGGCTGATCACAAAAAATAATACCACCCAAAAAGTAAATGATAATGGGAACATAGAAAATATGGTACAGGTTTTTCCGAGCCCTTTTATCAATAGTTTCAATGTGTATCTGAAGAATTTTAATTCACCAGTTGCACATCTTAAACTTTATGACAGCAAAGGAAGATTGATGCTGAGCAAAGAATTGCCTGTAGAAGGTTCACTGTTTTACGAAATAAATATGCAAAATTATGCGCGTGGAATTTATTTTATTAAAATACAAACAGATAATGGTGTTAAGTTTGTAAAGAAAATTTTAAAGCAATAAAATAAGAGAACCTGCTGTGGCACGAAAAAGAAAGAAAAGAAAATCCCAATCATTTTTTAAAATATTTTTTTGGCTTTGCCTGATAATAATCAGCATTTACTACGCTGTAAATTTTTTTATCATACAGCCTCATGTTTTTTATCCCGCTTTTCAAATAGAAATTCCAAACGGTTATGAGATTCACGGTATAGACGTAAGCCGTTATCAAAGTGTGGTAAATTGGAAGGAAGTGAAAAATATGGAAGTAAAAGGAATTAAGATAGGCTTTGCCTTTATAAAAGCTACCGAAGGTACCAGTATTGTAGATGAACAATTCAGGCGAAATTGGATACAGGCTGAAGAGCAGAATATTCCAAAAGGGGCGTACCATTTTTTTATTCCCGGAAGAAATGTGCAAAGGCAAGCCAATAATTTTATTCAAATAGTAAACCTGAAACCTGGCGATATGCCGCCGGTGCTTGACGTAGAAAAAAGCCGTGGTATTTCTGTAACCGAGATGCAAAAAGAAGTCAGGATATGGCTCGATGCGGTAGAAAACCACTATGGTGTAAAACCCGTTATCTATACCAATGTTGATTTTTACCAAAGATATTTTCAAACAGGCTTCGAAGAATATCCACTCTGGATAGCACATTACCTGCAGCCTGAAAAGCCAAGAATTCAAAATAAATGGATGTTTTGGCAGCACAGCGAAAGTGGACGTGTAGATGGAATTAATGCGCCGGTTGACTTTAATGTTTTTTATGGCGACAGTGCAGATTTTAATAATTTCTTAATTCAGTAAATAGAAATCAGTGATATTTCTTTCCTGGCTGAATTCCTGCCCGAAAGATTCGTTCTGGCAGGGACTTGGCCACGCGGGATTTACTGTATTCAACTGCTGTGATCTGCGATTATACACCATTGGCCGTTTATTTTTTTAAATAATAAAGTGAAAACCCCTCCCACGTTTCCTATACTTCTTTGCAGATACCATTTACCAACAACAAAATAATATTCAAACGAAAGAGATTTCATTTGTAGGAGTGTAAATTTCAATTTACCCATTGCCGTTGTATCTGGGTATCTCTTTTTATAATTATTTAAAGTTTTCTGCCAGCCATAAGTAATGCCCGATTTACCAATAAACATGAGCGAATCATTTTGCCAATATCCCTGCATAAAATCGTTAAGCTGCCCCGCATTCCATGCATTTTGCTGAGTTTGCAAAATGGAGCGAATTGAAATCTCATCTTTTGATTGAGCAAATGAAAAAGAAGAAATAAGCGTGAACAGTAAACAAAGAAATAAACGGGATTTTGTATTTTTTAAAATAAATGAAAATTGTTTTGTCATATTGATTTACTATTTAAAATCTTATTAAGAAAACTTACTTTTAAAAAATTAATTATATCGTCTCGCTAACACAACTGAGTTTTTGAAAATCTTTTTCTTTCCTTCCACATTGAAAATTTCTGTATAAATAATATAAATCCCTTGTGCCAGTTTCTTGTTTTTATCGTCTAAACCATCCCAACGATAATAGCCATTAATACCACTTAAAGAATTTTTTTGAAGATACCGCACAGGCCTGCCCGAAGCATCAAAAACAGTAATGCTGGTAACGTAACCTACAGATGGAAAACTATAATTGATAGTGACAAAATCATCTATGCCATCATTGTCGGGAGAGAATATTCCGGGTGTAACAGTAATGTCCCCACGCAATTCTTCATTTAGTTTATATTGGGAGTTTTTATAACCCGGCGTGCCATAACCAATAGATGTGGCGGCGGAATGGAAATTACTTTGAATAGAAGGGCCGTCGTAATCAATTCTTTCTAGCGAAACACCTTGAACATTTTTTATCAAAGGGAAATGCCATTTTTCAGAATATTTCACTTCGTCCAGGATAGTTCCCTGGTTATTTAATACGATTACATTTCCGCTGGTATTTGGATAAGAAGGAAAACTGTTCATTTTCAAAAATGCATCGGGATTAGTGGTAATGTACTGGCTTTGTACCGCATCAACATCTGTGGTTAACAAAACAAATTCAGCAGGGAATAATAAATTATTTTCTGCTGAAGCCTGCTGAATACTGTTTATCATATTACTGCTGTTGCGATTAGCAATAAATATTTTTTTAAGATCAATAATTTTTTTAGAACGATTGTAAAGCTCAACATAATCTACACCCATTGGTGATGGATTAAACAATATTTCATTGACTATTAAATCAAGACTGTCTGCATCCTGTGCTATTCCAAACTTCGCGTTATTCTTGATACCGATCGTATTGCCTGCACAATCTGAAATATTATTCACAGTAACCGTATATATAATTCCCGGAACTACCGGGTTATTGAGAGTGATATGCACTTCATTAAAAAATGGAGGCGCAACAAGAACACTTTTCGCCGTTACATTTTTATCTATTTTATAATTATTTGTAGCCGCAGATTTAAAGCTATCAACGGGTTCGTCAAATACTAATGAAAGAGTACTATCATTTAAACTAAATGCCCGCAATAATGTTGGAGAAATTTCATCTTTATTGATTCCGTCTATGGAATTTTTTCTACCGGGAGTACCGCCGCTTGCGTCAATACTTACTTTCCAGTTGGAAGCTCCGGAACATGGATTTTTAGTATCTATCATTTCTAAAGTCCAGCCACCATCTTTTTTTAAATCATTTTTATAAGTTGAAATGTCATACTGAACTGCATGTATGGTTTTATTCGTTGAAGATTTTAAAATAATAGTAGCTCCTCCAATATTCATAGATGGAAAGTTGGCTACACCTAATGCAGGACCATAAGGTAAATAAGACGTTGCAGAATTATTAGCGCAAACTATCACAAAACTATCCGTGCGTAAATTGTAAGATGGTAAAGTAGCAGTCGAATTGCCGTCTGTCAATTTCCAAGCTTGCAGATTAACAGGAAAGGAAGAAACATTTTTCAATTCCAAAAACTTTAAAAGCGGCAAACCAACCTGTGGATTTGGGTCGGGGAAAAGCTCGTCAATAATCACATCGTATTGTTGTGGTGTATAAAAACTGAAAGTAGCTGTTACATTATTCACAGCATTGCCGGCTATATCTTTTACAGCATTTATATTAAGCGTATATGCCACGCCGTTAGCAAACGAATTCTCAAATGTAAGATGTATCAAAGCCGGATTTGCTGCATCCAAAATTACATTTAACGGCATTCCTATTTCATTATTTACCCAATAATTGGAAAACAACTGGCTGCTTGTAATATCCAGTGCTTCACTAAACAATACATCAATTTGTGTATTTGAAATAGTAATGGCAGACTGTATATCGGGCGGAGTAATATCAGGTATATAATTTGTAATTTCAATATCATCAAAAAAATGTTTTTTAAAAAAACTTTCTGTGCTTTGTTTTATTAAAAATCCAAAAAAAGAAGATGTTTTATAAGTTGAATCAACAATGTTACCCTCGCTGATAAAATTAGTTCCGATCCCGCTTAAATCACGAAAAAGGCTCCATTGATTCGCTTCATTACGAACCACTCTTATCTTCATCATATTATTGCTTTTATTGAGAATGCCATTTGTGCCATCAATAAGTTTTACAATTACACCACCAATATCTTTTCTGTAAAGGCTGATTTCATCATCTGTATTTCCTATTCGTACAAAATAGCCTTGATTGGACATAGCAAGTAAATCATTTGAAGAAGATGTTAAATAGGCGTCAATATAATTCTGAGAGGAAGGATTGAAATTAACTTGCACAAAAAATTCCCATTGGGCAGCCATTGCAAGTGTATTGGCAGTAGAAAGATAATAACTACTATTAGCCACTGTATTATTACTCTGTAATTGAAGCGAAGAGTTTATTATAAAATCGGAGGAGTTACCGAACCATGAAGGATTATCATCAAAATCACCATCATTAAAATTTTCGAATACCTGGCCATACGAGCCGCCAGAGAGTAGTAAATAAAAAAGAGTTTTAAATATTTTTCTCATATATAGTTTGTATTAAAGATAAGTACTTTATTTTATGATAAAATCAGAATGAATTAAATTGCAACCTCAAAAAAATGAAAAAATGAAAATTGCAGTGGTGGGCGCTACTGGGCTTGTAGGCAGCAAAATGTTGCAAGTGCTCGAAGAAAGAAATTTCCCGGTGACAGAATTAATTCCTGTGGCTTCTGAAAAATCAATTGGAAAAGAAGTTACCTTCAAAAATAAAAAATATAAAGTAGTATCCGCTGATGATGCCATCAAGGCAAAACCTGACATAGCGTTATTTTCAGCAGGTGGAAATACATCCCTTTTATTGGCACCCAAATTTGCCGAAGCAGGTATTACCGTTATTGATAATTCTTCTGCATGGAGAATGGACCCTTCCAAAAAATTAGTGGTTCCCGAGGTCAATGCCAATGTATTAACAAAAGAAGATAAAATAATTGCCAATCCCAATTGTTCTACCATTCAAATGGTATTGATATTAAACCCACTTCATAAAAAATATGGCATTAAAAGAGTCGTGGTTTCTACTTACCAAAGTGTAACCGGAACCGGTGTAAAAGCGGTACAGCAAATGGAAAATGAAAGAAATAATATTGAAGGTGAAATGGCCTACAAATATCGCATTGATAAAAATGCGCTTCCACATATTGACGTTTTTCTTGATAATGGCTACACCAAAGAAGAAATGAAAATGGTAAATGAAACAAGGAAAATTATAGGTGATAATTCTATTCAACTAACGGCAACCTGTGTACGCATACCGGTAGTTGGCGGCCATAGCGAAAGTCTGAATATCGAATTTAAAAATGATTTTGATATTAATGAGGTAAAAGAAATTTTATCCCAATCAGCAGGTGTTGTCGTTCAGGATGATTTGGATAATTTCGTATATCCAATGCCGTTAACTGCACATGAAAAAGATGAAGCTTTTGTTGGAAGAATACGCAGAGACGAATCGCAGGCAAATACTTTGAATTGCTGGGTGGTAAGTGATAATCTTCGTAAAGGTGCGGCTACCAATGCAGTTCAGATTGCGGAGTGGCTTTTGAAAGGAGGGTTAATTGGTTAATGGCCGCCCGGCTGAATGGCGTTCGGACGGGGTTATTAGTTTATTGTTATTGGGATTCCCGGTAAGGTGTACTCAATCTGCTTTAGGATAATTCGTAGCTAAAAATAGATATTCACATTATTTGTTTGTTTGCTGAAACGCAATTTTTCTTCTTTCGCGAGAGTTTTTGTGTCATTCATGGAAAAAATAATCAGGATAAATTTTTCAACGCTTCTCTCAGTTTTTCCAGCATTTCAGGAATTTCTTTTTTCCTGCAAGTACCTACACTCAACCTGTACCAGTCAGAATTTTTTGGTGCGCCGAAAGCGTAGAAAGGAACCACAGCCAGTTTTGCTTCGTTTAAAATATAGGAAGTAACATCAGCCTGGGTAGCAAGTAAACATCCGTTATTTGTTGTTTTACTGATAAGACTTAATTGTATCGTAAGATAAATAGCTGCCTGTGGAGCACATGCATCTACAGAAAAACCCTCTTTTCTTAGTTGGTGAAAGCCTGCATAAATAAGTTGCAATCTTTCCTCTAATTCTTTTTTATAATTAGAAAGATATTTATCAATGGCATTATCCATCAACAAAAATTTTGCAGTAGCATGTTGCTCTGCCATTGGGCTCCATGCGCCTATATGGCTATTGATGGCTTTCATTTTTGTCAAAACATGTTCGGGGCCCAAAGCCCAGCCTACACGGACTCCCGTTGCTGCAAATGCCTTACTGATGCCATCTATAAAAATAGTATAGTCTTTCATTCCCGGGCGAATACTCACAGGATTATAATGAACCGTATCGCCAAAAGTAAGTGTCCAATACATTTGGTCATACATCAAATACAATTTTTTTTCACCATTACTGCGACGCTTATTTTCTTCCAGCACCATGTCGCATATTTTCTCTAATTCTTCTTTTTTAAAAACAGTACCGGTTGGGTTTAACGGAGAGCATAAAGCGATAAGTACCGCATCCTTAATATGAGGTTTTATATCTTCTGCCAAAGGCATAAAATTATTTTCGCGGGTAGCCTCTATTACAATATGCAGACCTTCTGTAAAATGCACATAATGATTATTATTCCAGCTTGGTACTGAATAAATTACTTTATCACCTTTATCAATTATTGCCCGGTATAACGTATAAATCAATGGGCGCCCTCCTGCTGCAATGAGAATTTCATCGGCATTAAAATCAAGCCCTTCGCGCTCTTTAATAAATTTAGAAACAGATTCCCTTAATGCAGGAATTCCATCCGCCGGCGGATAAGTAGTAAATTTATTTTGATAAGCATCAATGATTTCCTGTTCTAATTTTTTGGGAATTGGAAAAATGGAAGAATCAAAATCACCAATAGTGAAATTATAGATTTTATTTCCGCTTTTTATTTTTGCTTTGATATCACCACCGAGTTTTACAATTTCACTACCGATTAAGGTTTGGGCGAGGCGGCTAAGTTTTGCGGAAGTTTTTTTTATTGCTGGTTGATTATTGACGATGTTTTCTTTCATGGTATTGCATAAAATTACTAATAAATTCCCAATTTAAAAATGGCACATTACTGGAAAGTATGAAAAATAATTCGTGTTAATTCGGGGAATTCGTCGCCGAATTCTTCAAAAAGTTTTCGATTCCCAAAATTATTTTCGCTGCCACTTGTTGTCTGAATTTTGCATTGAGAATCTTTTTCTCATCTGCTTTATTACTTAAAAATGCTACTTCCACAAGGCAATTTGGATAATCTGTCGGGCCATTTAAAGAAAAATTAAAACTGCCCACATTTCCAAATTCATTCAAACCTAGTTGCAGCATACTTTTTAAAATGGCCTGACTTAACGGGCGAAATCCAATATAACGATAATAAGTGCTTACGCCTCTTACAGAATCTATATCCGATGAGTTCAAATGAATGCTGATCAATAAATCAGGATTTTGCTGATCCAGGAATTGTATTCTTTCATACATGCTGAGGGTTGTATCTTTTACTCTTGTCATTATCACATTTACTTTCTTCTTTATCAATTGTCTTTTAATTTCTTTTGCTATTAAGAGAGTATAATCCTTTTCCATTATGTGGCTGGTAATACCTGTAGCGCCAATGTTATCTCCTCCATGGCCGGCATCTATAGCAATTTTTAAATGCGATAAATCTAAAATAGCAGGCTGCCGTTTTACCCTGATTGTTAGTTTGTTGTTGTCTGCATAAAAAATTTTGTACCCCCAGATTTGAGGATGTTTTAGTTCAATGATAACACGCATTACATCATCTTCGGGTTGCTCGTACCAGGCATTCTTAATTTCTTTTGTTGTAGAAAGCTGTGTGATCCAGTTAGTATTACTAACGGCTCCAAAAATATCCACAACAATCCGTGAAGGATGAATTTTCATTTCACTTCTGTAAGGAAGTTTTTCATCGAGTTGTATGGTTACATAATCAAAAAGTGAGTCGCCATACACTTTCCAGCTGTCTGTAAGATGCTGATGATTATTTTCAATTTCTATTCTGTGCACTTTTTCTTTTTCAATATATGCAGAATGCAATCCGGAAAGCTGGACCCTGTAATTATCGTTGGAACTATCTACTACTTTCAATATAATGTTACTATCAAGAAATGTCATTTTTGCACCGCCGAGCCTGTCTGCTCCAAGACCATATTTTAGAAAAGGAAGTGAATCATTTGTTCTTACATAGAAATAATCCGGCCCATATTGCAATTGGGAATTTTGAGAAAACGAATTAAGAAAACAAAATAAGAATAAAGCAGTCAGGGTTTTTTTCATGATAGCGAAGGTAAAAAAATGGAAGTTGTGAATTAGCAGAAGTTTTCTACTTATCCCTTTTTTACACTGTAATTATTATCTATAATTTGATTTAAAAAAAGGTGAGTGCAGATCATGGACAAGAGATAAAGATTTTTGAATTATAAACATAACATCAGTAAACGAACAAATTTCAAAGATTCCTATTTCATATAGGCCAATGATTTCAAGAAAAAAACATCCGCAAAATCCAGAAGTCATTCACAACCTAACTGCAAACAAACCGAAAGTTTGTAAATAAGTGTTTTGCCTAAATTTATTGTTGTGCAGGCACAGCTGCTTTCTTTTGATCAAGCAGTGCTTTTTGTTTGGCAATTTCCTCAGTTTGTGCATCCTGGCTTTTTTTATTTGTTTCCAGGTCGGATTGATAATCCGATATTTTCTTTTCTAATTTGACCTGGGCATCCTGAAGGCTTTTTAATTTCTTTTCTGCTTTTGACACTTCGTCTTCCTGGGCGGCCACGGCGAGATTATAGGTTTGCAAATCTATGCCGCTTTGAAAACTGTTAATAAAGGAAGTACTATTTTCAGAAGGCTCAATGTCTGCAACCATTTTAGCGCCTTTTACTTTATCCTCAGGAATCAACCCGGCTTTAGCGGTTATCATAGTCACAAGGGTTTTATCTTTTTCTTTACGACTCTTTCTTTCTAATTTAAACAGTACATCCTGGGCCTCATCAGGGTTTAAATCTTTCAACTTTACATTTCTATAAACTGAATAACCTTTTGATTTATCAGGATTATAGCCTTCGGCCCTTAATTTATTTTTTATTACATTTTCTGTTTCATCTGGAGGAAGATTGTATTCCGTAATATAGCAGGGATAATTTTGGCCATTATATTCAGCAGTTGTTTTCATAGGTGTCTGGGCGAAAACAAATCCGGTGACCAGTAAAGAAACAATTAAGCTGAAAATGTATTTCATAATTTTTGTTTTTTTATAAGGATACAAACTTATTCAATTTTTTGTTTGGTTGTCTTAAGTTTATTGCCCGTTCCAGATGTTATTATTTCTGTTACTATCTGGTAATTTGTGTTGCGGATCAATAATTACAGATTGAACGGATTGTGTAGTTTGAAAATGAACAGTATGAACGTTCTCTTGCATCCAGGTTTCTACAAGTAATTGAAGATCCTTCTTACTTCCATCTTTCAAAACTACTTCGAGCGTGCAAGGCATCGCCATTTTTTGCAGATTTGCAATGGTAATATCCACGCCACTTTTAAAATCATTATTAGTGTAAGACACCGATTGAACGGCCAAATCCAATTGCCAGTTATGATAAAACCATTCTTTCCAAAACCACGAAAGATCTTCTCCCGCTTCGTTATCTATTGTTCGGAAAAAATCATCCGGGGAAGGATGTTTATAGGCCCACCTCTGAATATATTTTTTAAATGCATAATCAAACCTGTCATGGCCTAAAACAACTTCACGAAGCAACACCAGGCCAAAAGCAGGTTTAAAATATTCAATGGGATGACGGTATTTTTCGATAAACTGATCTGCGCGTGTCATAATTGTGGGAGCATCTGTGTCTTTAAGCCATGGCACAATCTCATCTGCAGGATTTCCTTTTCCCGGCGCATATTCTCCATCGCGTTTGGGGGCATATTCCCCGTTATTAAATTCATCGGCCGCATACACATCAATAAAGGTATTGAAACCCTCATCCATAAAAGCATATCGCCTTTCATCGCTTCCTACAATCATCGGGAACCAGTTGTGCCCTATCTCATGTGCGGTTACCCAATAAAGTTCATCGGCTTTATCATTGATACCATCAAAAACAATTCCCGGGTATTCCATTCCTCCCGCCATTCCGGCCTCATTGACTGCTACCGGGTATGGATAGACGAACCATTTTGAAGAGAAATATTCTATTGATTTTTTTAAATATTCTGTGGCTCTTCCCCACGCATCCTGCCCTGCACTTTCAACCGGGTAAACCGACATTGCCAAAGCTTTTTTGCCTTCGGGTAAATTTACTCTTGCAGCATCCCACATATATGCTTTGGATGCACCAAAAGCCACGTCGCGCGTGTTATTCATTTTAAAATGCCAACTTACTAATTTTTGATTTAATTTTTTCCCGGCACCATTATTTACTTCTTCTTCAGTCCGGATCATTATTGTTTTATCGCTTTTTCTTGCGGCATCCAATCTTTCAATTTGTGCGGGAGTTAGTACCTCATTTGCATTTTGTAATTCACCGCTTCCTGCAACGATCATTCCTGCGGGAACAGAAACAGTATAATCGAAATCGCCATATTCGCAATAAAATTCACCACTTCCGAGAAATGGCAAAGTGTTCCAACCAAGCAGATCGTCATACACGCACATTTGAGGATACCACTGTGCTATTTCATAAATCTTTCCATTTTTTGTTGGAAAAAAATCGGTTCTTCCGCCAAAGTTTCCCGGAATGGAATAGTGATACTGAATATGAATATTAATTTTTTCTTTTGATGGTATTGCATTCGGCAAACGAATCTGCATCCTGGTATCATTGATAATATAATCCGCTTTAAAAGTTTTTCCTTTATACTCAATTGTTACCGTTTCAAATTGATATCCATCTGTGTGGCCTCTTTCCCTCCATTTAGTCCTGGCAGATGTTGCTGCATAAAAGTTGGACCGCGCATCTTCACGATAGGTATTTTGATCCAATTGAAGCCAGAGAGATGTCAAGACATCGGGGCTGTTGTTGGTATAATAAATGGTTTCGACTCCTGTTAAAGTATTTTCAACAGTATCTATGGTAGCATGAATCGTATAGTCAGCGCGGTTTTGCCAATATTTAGCTCCCGGGGCACCATTTGCAGAACGGAATTCATTGCCGTTTTTTGTAAAAAAATTTTGGGAGAATAATTCAAGTGGGTTAAAAATAGATTCAGGATCTTTTTGTGCAGATATTGAATTGATACAGCAACAAAAAATTATTAAAAGCCGGGTACTTTTAAAATTCATTTTAAATAAAAATTTGAGATGAGAGAAATGATAATTTAAAATGAAGGTCTGATAAAAGAATTATTTGCAGAAAAAAAATTATAGCGGCACTTTTTAGGATTTATAAATCCCTGGCAGGCACTTTTTTTATATTTCCTTTTTTGTCGGAGATTACAAGATAGCCATTTCGGGATTTTTCTTCAGCAATGAGCTTTCGGGAAGTCATTTTAAGTCCTTTTTCTATCTCTGTAAATTCATTTTCTGCTAATTGAGAAAATCCTATTTTATTTTTAATCTTTCCCATATATCAAAATTAATAATTTTTATTTGATTGCTCAATTCGCCTCTGGCTATTATCTCTGCCGGAGATTTTGAATTATCATAAATATACCATCTATCAACAATTTCTATAAATCTTTTCAAGTTCTGTATTCCCAATTGAAATCTTCTTTCTATTACATGCGGAGGAATATTATGTCCACCTTTACTTACCCGCAAAGCAACTCTTTCTTTCGCCATTTCAGCAGCAGGCAAATGAAAAAACAACAAAACGACTTCATAATTTAAGAGTTGGGTCTTTCTTACAAGATTCATGTAACTCCTGGTTGCTAAAGTAGTTTCAATGCAAAACGTTTCTTTTAAAGTAATGTGCAATTCAATTTGTTCAAGCATAATTCGTCCGGCTTGCATCGCCACTGCTTCCACATTTTTGGGATTCAATTTAGCAGCAATTTCATCAGCATTTAAAAAAATGTCGCAATGAAATATTCCAGGTAATAATGTTTTAGAAGCCGTTGTCTTGCCCGCGCCATTAGGTCCTGCTAATATATAAAGAGTCGGCATTAATAATGAATTAACTTCTGAATCATTTCATCCAACCTCGATTTTGCCAAAAAGTTTTTTTCGAGTTCCGCATTAAACGGAACCGGCGTATCAAGCGAAGCGCAACGCATTACCGGCGCGTCTAAAAACTCAAAACAATTTTGTGCAATCCATGCTGCTACTTCACCTCCAATGCCTCCTGTGAATGTGTCTTCATGTAACACTAAAACTTTACCTGTATTATTTACAGAAGTTCTTATTGCTTTATAATCTAATGGAAGCAGAGTTCTCAGGTCAAGAATATCAATGGAGATTTCAGGATGTGCTTCCGCATATTCTGTTGCCCAGATAACACCCATTCCATAAGTAATGATACTAACGTCAATGCCTGTACGAACCTGATGTGCTTTGCCGATTTCTACTTCATAATATTCCTCCGGAAAATCAGCACTGATGCTTCTGTACAAAGTTTTGTGTTCAAAAAATAGTACAGGATTCGGATCATTGATTGCAGAAATTAATAGCCCTTTAGCGTCTTCCGGAGAAGAAGGATATACCACTTTTAACCCGGGTGTATGCGTAAACCATGCTTCATTACTTTGGCTATGAAACGGTCCCGCGCCAACTCCTGCGCCGGTTGGCATGCGAATGACCACATCTGCATTTTGTCCCCAGCGATAATGAATTTTTGCAAGATTGTTAATGATTTGATTAAAACCTACTGAAACAAAATCTGCAAATTGCATTTCCATTACGCTTTTGAATCCTTCGAGTGAAAGACCAAGCGCAGCCCCAACTATTGCACTTTCGCACAAAGGGGTATTTCTAACTCTTTCTTTCCCGAATTCATTTAATAAGCCTTCGGTTATTTTAAAAGCGCCACCATATTCCGCAATATCCTGTCCCATTAAAATTAAGTTAGGGTGCGCTATCATTGACTGATAGATGGCTTCTCTGATAGCATCAACAAAACGGCTTCCTCTTTCAAGAGGGTTTGAAAAGCTGTTTTTATTTTCGTCAAATTTGCTTTTAACTGTATCAAAAGAAACAGTCCTTTTCGCATAGACATCTTCTGTTTCTTTTTTTGAAATTTCAGAATTGGATTGCGAAAATTTATTAGATGCAGGTTGCGGATTATTTAAAGCTGTTGTATTTTTATCAATATAATCCCTCACCTGGCCGCGTATTCCGGAAAGATCAGGGTTGGTCAAAATATTCTCATCCACTAAAAAACGTTCATAGTTTTTTATCGGATCTTTTTCTACCCATTGCTCAAACATTTCTTTAGGAACATATTTTACACCACTGGCTTCTTCATGGCCTCGCATTCTGAAAGTCATACATTCTATCAGGTAAGGTTTTTGATTTTTTATACAATATTCGCGAACACCTTTCATCGTTTCATAAACCGTAAGAATATTATTCCCATCAATCTGAACGCCTTCCATTCCATAACCTTTCGCCCGATCCACCAGGTTTTCGCAACGATATTGTTCGCTAACGGGCGTACTTAAAGCATAGCCATTATTTTCTATTATAAAAATCACGGGTAAATCCCAAACAGCAGCCAAATTTAGGGCTTCATGAAATTCACCTTCACTTGTACCGCCTTCGCCGGTAAAAGCGAGCGAAACTTTCTCTTCATTTTTCAATTTATAAGCCAGGGCTACACCATCAGCTATTGAAAGTTGCGGGCCAAGATGAGAGATCATTCCGCAAATAAAATATTCTTTATTTCCAAAATGAAAACTTCTTTCTCTTCCTTTGGAATAACCGTCCAACGACCCCTGCCATTGTTTTATCAAATCTGGTAAAGGCATTTTTCTTGAAGTAAAAACACCGAGGTTCCGGTGCAATGGCATGATCCATTCATCAGGTTGCAATGCATAAGCAGCGCCAACCGAAATAGCTTCCTGGCCAATGCCGCTAAACCATTTTGAAACTTTTCCCTGGCGAAGTAACAGAAGCATTTTTTCTTCTATCATACGGGGAAGTAACAATTCTTTGTAAAGTTGGATGAGTATTTCGTCGGATAAATTATTTCTATTGAATTGCATAATGCAAATTTCACCATTTCAGATGTAAATAAAAAGATTAAGAAAATGGATTTTGAAATTACAGATAGACTGAAAGATGAGCGAAAAAAAAGAAAGTTTCAATTTAATATTTTCCTCTTTGAAAACCGGCAAGTGTGGAAGAAAGGAATGACAGTAAAATCCCAAAAATAAATGCCCATAAAAAACCATCTATATGGATACCCGATACAAACTTACCAGCAAGGATTACCATCAGAACATTAATAACTAAAAGAAATATTCCGAGAGTAAGAATAGTTATTGGCAAAGTGAGTAAAATAAGAATGGGCCTTATTATAGCATTTAAAATTCCGAGAACCAATACGAATATTAATGCTGTCCAATAGGAATCTATCATGATGTGTGGCTTCAATATCATTGATAGGCCGTAAGCTACAACAGCTGTAACGAGAAGTCTTATAATGAATTTCATACCTTGATTTTTTCTAAAAATAATTTAAATAACTACCAATTCAAAAAATTCTTCGGACTGTAAATATTTGTTAGAAATTTCCTGCAATTCTTTAGAAGAAATAGTCTTAACGGTTTGAATTGAATCGTTAAAATAATTTTCATCAAGACCGTTCAAAATCAGGCTTTTCCACCGCGATATGATATGAAAAGGCCCGTCAATATATCCAAGATTAAGACCCATCATATAATTTTTTACCAATAATAATTCCTCAGCATCAACAGGTTGCTCTCTGAGTAATTTCATTTCTTTATAAATTTCTTCGATGGTGACTTCACATACCTCTTTCCCGGCTTCAGTGCTTATTAACCATGAACTGGTCTGAATATGATTTTGCAAAAAGCTGTGAATACCGTAAGTGTAGCCTTTCTCTTCCCTGATATTACTCATCAGCCTTGAGCCGAAATAACCACCAAATAATGTATTCAGCACGATTGCCTTTTGGAAGTCAGGATGGCGACGATCGGGAAAAGGACGTCCCAGGCGGATAGCGCCCTGTACTCCGTTTTTATCATTATTAATACGATATTTTTTCTGCAAAGCCAATTCCCTTTCCGGTATCTCATTTATTATTTTCTCATTAAAAGGAAGATCTCCAAAATTGTTTTCCATTAATTGTTCAAAGTCAGCAGGCAACCTTCCGGCCGAGAAAATACTGCATTTTGCCTGTACATAATATTGCTGAAAGAAATTGTTGAGATCTTCGCTGGTAAGGGCTTTAATATCTTCTTTGTTACTTACTCTTCCATAAGGATGACTTGCACCGTAAAGATATTCGTCAATCAATCTATTGGCTACAAAATCACATTTTAGTAAATTCACGGTAAGGCGCTGAATACTGTTTTGTTGAAATATTTCCAACTCATTTTGTGGAAATATGGATTGGGTAATAAGTTCCCTGAGTACCGGGAGCAACTCTTTTAAATGCCTTGAAAGGCAATGCAGCGTGATGGATGCCGTTTCGTTATAGCAGGTGCGGTTTAGGTAAGACCCGTAATATTCAAAATATTCAGTTATTTCATAAGCATTCCTTTTCTTAGTTCCGTTTTTGATCAGGTAGTTGGCTGCAGACGCTACTCCATTTTTATTTTCAAAATTATTTCCGGCATTAAACACAAATTCAATCATGGTTACTTCTTCTGCGCCATCATTTATATAATATAACGGTGTCCCATTCGAAAGTTTAAGAAAAGTATAAGGGCTTAATTTTATATCAAAATTGATAGCATCTTTTATAGGCGGGGCAATCGTTCTGTCGGGCATTTATTATTATTATATAAAGGTTAAATCAAAATCGGTTCCTAATTCTTTGGATTGATGTTGAACAGAAAGAATAAAAATTGTATCAGAATGAAATACATAAATTACACGATAATTTTTTATCAATATTCTTCTCACCAAATATTTCTCTGAACGATAGATAACCTTACCAATTTCGGGATAAGAAGTAAGTTTTTGAACAGAAAAATAAATAAGTTTAATAATTCTTTCTGACTGGAATAATGAATCGCCAGCTATATATTCTTTAATTTTTGAAAGATCATTCTTAGATTGTTCTGTCCATTCTATTTTTTGAACCATGCTTCAATTATTTGGTTCATTTCTTCATTAGTATGTGTATTCCCATTTTCAACATCTTTTAATCCTGTCTCTATTTTTTCAAGCAAAACAATGCGCTCCAGCAATATATCTATATTTTCAAATTTTTCTTCCGGCATTGCCTTAATACTTTCAATTATTTTTTCTTTTGTGATCATTATATATAATTTTTGATATTTTGATTTGGCATTTCGCGAAGTATTTCTTTCAAATTTACTCTTTAATTGTTGAACGATAGAAAAGTGTACAACAGTTATTATCTGTAAAAATCAAACGACATTCTTCAAGGATTTCTTCACTTGTCACTGCCTGGTAGCTCTGTAATTCTGTATTCATTAAATTGGCATCACCCAGTAATTCATAATTAGCAAGACTATTGGCCCTGTTCATTAGGCTGATATCTTCAAATGCCAGCATACTCTCTGTTTTATTTTTTATTTTTTGTAATTCGTCTTCACTGATCAGTTGGGTTTTCAGTTTTTCCAATTCTGCGATCACTGCATTTTCTGCCTTCTCCAGACCAACACCTTTCAATAATTTTCCATCAATACAAAGAAGACCCGGATCAATACTTCCTGAAGTGGAACATTCTATACTACTAAATAATTGTTGCTCTTTTACCAGGCTTTGAAACAAACGGGATGAAGTGCCGCCACCAAGTAATTCTGAAATTACTTCTATCGTATAATATCTTTTATCGAGCCTTGCTGAAATATGCCAGCATTTATAAAGTGCATCGAGAGGAACAGATTCCGCCACTTCCATTATTCGTGGTTCCTTTTGCACAGGTTCCTGTTTAATTTTTCGAACATATTTTTTCCCTGCAGGAATATCCCCAAACCATTTTTGAGCCAATTCTTTTACCTGTGTTACTGTTACGTTTCCTGCCACGGTAAGAATGGCGTTGCAAGGGGTATAGTGTTCAAAAAAGAAATCTTTTACCTCCTGTAATTTTGCATTTTCAATATGGCTTAATTCCTGGCCAATCGTCATCCACTTATAGGGATGCTCTTTATAAGCAAGTGCACGCAGCTTGTGCCATACATCGCCATAAGGTTTATTGATATAATGTTCTTTAAATTCTTCAGATACCACTTTCCGTTGCACCTCCAGTGAGTTTTCATTAAACGCAAGAGAATACATCCGGTCACTTTCGAGCCAGAAAGCAGTTTCTATATTTTCTGCGGGTAACTGGCAAAAATAATTAGTAAGGTCGTTCGTCGTGTAGGCGTTGTTTTCGCCACCGGCCATTTGCAAAGGCTCATCATAAGATTCTATGTGAATACTGCCACCAAACATGAGGTGTTCAAATAAATGAGCAAAGCCCGTATGCCGAGGATCTTCATCACGTGCTCCCACATCATACATCACATCAAGAACCGCCATAGGTGTGGTTTTGTCTTCATGCACAATCACCCTTAGGCCGTTATCTAAAACAAATTTTTCAAAATGTACCATAGCTGCAAAATTGCGCTAAACAATTTCATTTTCCCAAAAAGAATTGAAAAATAAAAAATGAAAAATATTAGAAATAAATAAATGAAGAAAATGATGCTTCAAATGGTATAGAATTCCTGAAGAATCCTTTATACAGTAAAAGAACCAGTTTTGCGGCGGTCAGGCAAATAATACAGATTCTTTTTTCGGTAAAATTATAATTAATGGATGTGCCCGATACGAAGCGAAAGAATAACCGGGGTTCTGTCTCTTATTACCAAAATAGTCACTTTAATTCCTGTTTTTTGCAAAAGGTTCTTATAAGTTTCTATATTATTAGTAAAATTATTATCAACAGACATAATAATATCTCCATTTTTTAATCCGGCCTTATATGCGGGTGATCCCTTTATGATGTCACCGACAATAATCTGACCATCTACATAATACATGGTCATCCCGGTATAGGAATAATCGAACAAATCATTGAAATGCGAGTTTGGTGTTAAATGAATTTCTCTTTGAGGGTAATTTAATATAAGATTGAATCTACGCAGAATATCATCCCCAATCAAACCGCCCTGGGTAGGATACGCAAGAATATTAAAATCATCTTCGAGAATATAGGTCGGAACTTTTCTGAATTTATATGGGCCTATCCGAAGTTCTTTAATTAAAGTAAGTTGCATTTGTCTTTTGCCTCCAAGCCCCTGCACTTCTATTTCCACAGGCCTCCTTTTTTTTATCAATACAGAACTATCTTCATCAAATTGTTTGCTTAACAAAAAACACAATCCTGCACCTGTGTCAAAATAATATTGCGAAGCAATGGTCCTTGAATCTTTAATAATTAAAGGGATAATAGGTAAGCCACGGAAGCGCGGATGTAATAATAATCCATGTGGCGGATACCTTAAAAACCCGGGTTGAAAAACGCTGATGCTTAAACTATCAAAATTAATTTTTACAATGTATCTGCTAAAGAAACTGTATCCGATAATTCCATCTATCTGGATACCATACACGTTTCCCAATATTTCATAATTATTAATATAAAAATCAAGGCTATCCACCTTTAGCCCCGGAAATGAAAGTGAATTATGCTGTGAAAAATCAACTTTACGAACACCGGCAATTCCGTAAATATATCTCCCTGAGGGTGCATGTGGAATTTTATATTTTTCAGTTGTTGACGAATCAAGTGAGATGCCTCCACTTCCAGTATCTAAGATAAAATTTAAAGAATCGGGAAGGTTATCAAATTTTGCTTTTATCAATATAACTCCGCCGCTTAATTGTCTAAATGGAAACTTAGTGATGAATTTAGCAGGTTTTTGCCAATACATTTCCTGTCCGAATAAAGACGTTGTTGAAAAGAAAAAAAGAATATAAAAAAGAAATCTCATAATTGATAAAACTGAAATTTAAGATTAATCATTGTATTTTTGTTTAAAATATTTAAGAAAATTCCCCGGAAAATTGAATCAATGAATACATCTCAATTATTACAAAAAGCATTGAGTTTTGAATTTCTATCTGTAGAAGAAGGCACATTTTTATTTAAAAACGCTGCTTTAGGAGAAGTGATGGCTGTGGCTGATGAGCTCAGAAAAATACAGGTGCCCCATGGAAAAGTAACCTGGATCATTGACAGAAATGTAAATACCACCAATGTTTGTATTGCCAATTGTAAGTTTTGTAATTTTTACAGGATCCCCGGCCACAAAGAGGCCTACGTTACTGACATAGAAACTTACAAAAGAAAGATTGAAGAAACCTTCAAATATGGGGGAGAGCAATTATTGCTGCAGGGTGGTCATCATCCTGATCTGGATTTGAATTATTATGTCAATCTTTTTAAGGAATTAAAAAAACTATTTCCTAAACTAAAACTTCATGCGCTGGGGCCTCCGGAAGTAGCGCATATTACAAAGATTTCAAAATCCACTCATCGGGAAGTGTTAATGGCATTAAAAGAAGCTGGATTGGATTCTATGCCCGGCCCAGGAGCAGAAATATTAACGGATAGGGTTAGACGATTAATAAGTAAAGGAAAATGTGGCTCACAGGAGTGGCTTGATATTATGGTGGAAGCGCACAAGTTAGGTCTTACCACTTCGGCTACAATGATGTTTGGACATGTGGAAACGATTGAAGAAAGATTCGAACATTTAGTAAAACTAAGAGAGGTGCAGGCAAGGAAACCTAAAGGAGCTGTAGGTTTTTTGAATTTTATTCCCTGGACATTCCAGGATGTAGATACTTTGCTTACAAGAATTCGCGGTGTTCACAATCTTACCACGCCGGAAGAATATATCAGGATGATAGCCATGAGCCGCATCATGTTGCCGAATGTGAAAAACATACAGGCGAGCTGGCTTACAGTGGGCAAACAAATAGCACAGATTTGCTTACATGCCGGTGCCAATGATTTTGGAAGCATTATGATAGAAGAAAATGTAGTGAGCGCCGCAGGCGCGCCACATCGCTTTACTGCCAACGGAATTCAGGAAGCCATAAAAGAAGCTGGTTTTGAACCGCAATTAAGAAATCAGCAATATGAGTTCAGGAAAATGCCTGAATTGATGGAAGAGCAGGTGATTGATTATTAAAGATTGCATAAATAAAAAACCGCAAATTTCAACTTTAAATTGAAAGTGCAATTTTTTTCAGAATGAAGCTTTTTATTTTTATGGTTTAAATCCTATTCTTGGTCTTGGTTCCTGTGGAGGTGTTAATAACTTCTTTAAATATTCAAAAATCAACTTTATATCTTCATCATGTTCAGTAAGTTTCCTTTCAATCTTTTCCATTTTCAATAAAATATCTTTATTCGTGAGTAACATTTCCTTCATTTTTGTAAAGATTCTTATTATTTGGATATTCACATCTATAGCTCTGTCGCTGCTCAAAATACAGGATAACATTGTAACACCTTGCTCTGTAAAACAAAATGGAGCATAGCGTAACCCTTTCTTATCTTCTTTGGAGGACGCAAAATGCGACCTCCAATTTTCAAACTCTTTCTTGCTCATTTCAAACATAAAATCTTTGGGAAATCTATTTGGATTCCTTCTAACTGCTTCTTTTAATCTTTTTGTTTCTACTTCATATAACTCTGCAAGATCTCTATCTATCATTACTTTCTGACTTCTGATCACATAAATTTTATTCATGATTATTTCATCAGCTACTGATATTGGTTTCATCGCTTTTCCCATGTTAGTTTTTTTAAAGATTTGTAAATATAATTTTTAAAAGTAAAAATAGAAGTACTAAAAACTCAAGATACTTTTAAAATAAATATTTTTACAGAATGGCATTTCAACATTTTACTCCTCAGCAATCTGTTCCCAAAATAAAACAATACTGCGCTTACCAGGAAAGATGCCATGCGGAAGTGCGGGATAAATTATTTTCTTTTGGATTAACCAAACCTGAAGTAGAAGAAATTATTTCGGAATTAATCACTGAAAATTACCTGAACGAAGAACGCTTTGCCATTCATTATGCCGGTGGAAAATTCCGAATGAAACAATGGGGCAAAAATAAAATAAAACAGGCTTTAAAATTCAAACAGGTAAGTGATTATTGTATCAAAAAAGCCATAAAAGAAATTGACGAAAAAGAATATGAAAAAACTTTTTTAAAACTAACGGAGATGAAATTAAAAACACTGAAAAGTGAAAAAAATTTTTTTATTAAGAAAAAAAAATTGCAGGATTTCTTATTGATGAAAGGATATGAAAGTGAGAGGGTGAGGGAGGTGGTGAATATGATATAACAATCAGATAACTTTGCTTTATTCAATAAATATTATGTCCTCACTCACCATCACACTCATTCAAACCAATCTTCATTGGGAAGACAAAAAAGCCAATCTCGAAATGCTTCAACAAAAAATTGAAAGTATCAAAAAGAAAACTGAAGTGGTAATTCTTCCGGAAATGTTCTCTACGGGTTTCAGCATGAAACCTGAAATACTGGCAGAAAAAATGGATGGAGAAACAGTGCAATGGATGAGAAAAATGGCTGCTGAAAAAAAAATAATCCTTACCGGAAGCATGATCATTGAAGAACCTTCTGCAAGTGCTCCCGATAGTAAAAGATATTTTAACAGGTTAATATGGATGTTGCCCAATGGTGAGTATGGAATTTATGATAAAAGGCATTTGTTTGCTTTTAGTGATGAACATACACATTATTCACCTGGAAATAAAAAACTAATTGCCTCTGTAAAAGGATGGAAAATTAATCTACAGGTTTGTTATGACCTGCGTTTCCCCGTATGGTCAAGACAATCTCCGGGAGAACCGGAAAACCAATACGATATCCTTATCAATATTGCCAATTGGCCTGATAAAAGAAGGCTTGCCTGGAAAACTTTGTTGCGTGCAAGAGCTATCGAAAATCAATGTTTTGTAATCGGTGTAAACCGGGTAGGAGAAGATGGCAATAAAATCTTTTACAATGGAGACAGCGCCATTATAGACCCTTTGGGAGAAATTATTTATCATAAAAATATTCTTGAAGATATTTTCACTTTCACTTTACAAAAAGAAAAAATATCTGAAATCAGAGATCAATTTCCTTTTTGGCGGGACGCCGATGGATTCTCGATCAATGAATAATATTCCAGGAAATAAAAGAAACGATAGTTTTTTGAAACTAAGTATAAGAAAACCTTACAGAAGGTCAAAAGTGATTACCCATTTTTCAAAAAATAGTGAAAAGATTGACCACAATTAAATATCTAAGATCAAACCTCTCTTTTTTTAAGCACTTCTATTTCTCTTTCCAACCTGTCAATAGTGGCTTCGATATTACTTAACCGTTTACCATTTTTAGATATTTTGAAAGTTGGGTGTACTGTTTTTAATTCCGCTTTATAATCAACTAATTGCTCTTTTAATGTCTTTAGCTTTCCTGCCACTTCATTATTTCTTACGGGGCGTGCCATAACTATAAATTTTTGTTATAAAGCATGAAATTAAATACAAAAAATCATCTTGGGCAAAAAAAATTTTACTTAATTTCTCATTTTCCTACTAATCGCACGTCCAGTCTTGCTTTGCAGATTTTTAAATTATCTAAAATTTACCATGAAATTCAACCAATTTATAACAAAATAAAGACACGTCCTAAACCAAAATCCGACTTATAATTTGTAATTTTGCGTCCTTTCTAATATGAGCGACGAAATAAAACATGAATGCGGCCTTGCTTTTATAAGATTGCGTAAGCCTTTTTCATACTACAGGCAGAAATATGGCACCGTTCTATACGGCTTAAACAAGCTGTATCTCCTCATGGAAAAACAGCACAATCGTGGCCAGGATGGTGCGGGGATTGCAACCATAAAATTAAATACAGAACCCGGCTATCCTTTTCTTCACAGGATGCGGAGTGTGGCCCACCAGGCCATTGCCGATCTTTTTTCACAAATTGGAAACCAGGTAAACGAAATAAAAAAATACCATCCGGACATAGAGCAACATGCCGGCCTGATGAAAGGTCATATTGATTTTTTGGGCGAATTGATGCTTGGACATTTAAGGTATGGCACGCAAGGGAAAAATAATATACTTTTTTGTCACCCCTTTATCAAAAGAAATACTATCCCCGCACGCAACCTCGCTTTGGCGGGCAATTTTAACCTGATCAATAAGGATGAATTATATTCAATTATTAATAGCCCGCGCGACGAACAGGATCGTGAAAGCGACCTTGGTGCCATGATGGATGTAATTCATCATTTTTTAGTAAAGGCAGACGAGGCCAACCCGGAAAATGTGGATATCGCACATGTACTTAAAAAATCGGTCCCTTTTTTTGATGGCGGTTTTACTTTTGGAGGGCTTACCGGTGATGGTACTGGTTTTGTGGTAAGAGACGCACACGGAATCAGGCCATGTTATTATTATGTAGATGACGAGGTAATAGTTGCAGCCAGCGAACGTCCCGCAATTCGTACTGTTTTTAATGTGGGAGAACATGAAGTAAAAGAATTGATGCCCGGAAATGCGCTTATTGTAAAACCCGACGGGCAATATTCATTAGAACAAATTCTGGAACCTAAAGAAAGAAAAGCATGCAGCTTTGAACGCATTTATTTTTCCAGGGGAAGTGATGAAAAAATTTATAGGGAAAGAATCGCTTTAGGGTATCATCTCAGCGAACGTGTACTTAAAACAATTGACTACGATCTTAAAAACACGATTTTTTCTTTTATTCCCAACACCGCCGAAACTGCTTTTTATGGATTGATAAAAGGCGCGGAAGATTATCTGAATAAAATAAAAGTAGAAAGAATATTAAGCTGGGGGAAGGATTATGATGAAGAGAAACTAACGGGTATGATTAATCGAAAGATCCGAATGGAGAAAATTGCTATAAAAGATGTAAAGCTCCGCACCTTTATTACCGAAGACGACAATCGCAATGAAATGGTACAGCACGTTTACGATATTACTTATGGCACTGTAAGAAAAGGCATAGATACGCTCGTTGTTATTGACGATTCTATCGTAAGAGGAACTACATTACGCGAAAGTATTATTCGAATGCTGGCGAGGCTTGAACCTAAAAAAATCATCATTGTTTCTTCTGCTCCGCAAATAAGATATCCTGATTGCTATGGTATTGATATGAGTAAACTGGGTGAATTTGTTGCTTTCAAAGCGGCTATGGCATTGATAAAAGAAAGAGGAATGGAATCAATGCTGAATTGCCTGGTTGATAAATGCAAAGAGCTAAACAGAAACAATCAATTGCATTCTCAAAACTTAGTAAGAGAGATTTATAAACCCTTTTCTCTGAAAGAAATTGATGACGAAATTGCTCAATTAATAACACCTCCTGAAATAAATATTCCGGTGGAAGTTATATACCAAACCATAGAAGACCTGCATGAAAGTTGCCCAACTAATCTCGGCGATTGGTATTTTACAGGCAATTACCCTACTCCTGGCGGAAACCGCGTGGTGAATAAAGCCTTTTTAAATTATATGGAAGGTAAGAATGTGAGGGGTTATTAAATTATTGCATTATTAAATTATTCAATTATTTTAGTTAGTTATTTAGAAGAAATAAAATCTTTTACTGGTAAAATATTTGATTATGATTATAGAAAGTTTTCAGCAATATATTATCGGGATTGATATTGGCACCGGCAGTACCAAAGCCATTGCGATGGACAGTAAAGGAACAATTATCGCCGATTCTCAAATTTATTACGCTACGCAAAATCCACATGTTGGATATTCAGAACAGGATCTGGAAATGATCTGGAAAGCATTTATAAGTTGTGTCAAAAATATAATTGATACTATTAAATATCCGCCTGTTTCTATCAGTTTCAGCAGCGCAATGCATGGCCTGATCGCAGTAAACAAACAAAATAAGCCGATTTCTAATTTGATCACCTGGGCCGATACAAGAAGTGAAAAAATAGCGGAGCAAATCAGGAAGTCCAAAGAAGCAGAAAGTATTTATAAAGCTACGGGCACCCCTATTCATCCAATGATTCCTTTATGCAAAATTATTTGGCTTCGCAAAAATCAACCTTCTGTTTTTAAGGAAACGTTTAAATTTATTTCTATCAAAGAATTTATCTGGAACCAATTATTTGGGGTGTATGAGATTGATCATTCCATCGCTTCTGCTACGGGTTTATTTAATATTAAAACATTAAAATGGAATAAGGCTTCTTTGGAATTATGTAAGATAAATACCCAACAACTTTCAATTCCTACGCCAACTGATTTTATAAGAAAAAATGCCAATCCTTCAATTCTAAGTTCATTGTCACTTTCCGGCGAAACTTCATTTTGTATTGGCGCAAGTGATGGTTGTCTTGCTAACCTGGGAAGTTATGCAATTGACGAAGGCACGGCAGCTTTGACAATTGGAACAAGCGGCGCCGTAAGAATTGCCAGTCCAAAACCGGTTTTTAATTTCCGTGAAATGACATTTAATTATTTGCTGGATGATAAAACCTTTATCTGTGGCGGCCCGGTAAATAATGGTGGAAATGTGGTGCAATGGCTGTTTGAAGCTTTTTTAAATATAGAGAAGCCTTCGGAAAAAGATTATGAAAATCTTTTTCAACAAATTGATTCAATACCCGCGGGAAGTAAAGGTTTGATTTTTTTGCCCTATCTGTATGGCGAAAGAGCGCCTGTTTGGGATGGAAGAGCGAGCGGTGTTTTTTTTGGGATAAAGCCTTTTCATACACAAGCTTATTTTTTACGTGCGGCTTTGGAAGGCATTTGTTACTCCATGAACCAGGTTTTACAAATTGTGGAATCATCAACTTCAAAAATTGAAAAGCTGATTGTTGGCGGAGGTTTTATTCATTCTAAAACGTGGATGAAAATTTTAGCAGATATAACCGGTAAGCAACTTTTGGTAATTGAAACCCAGGATTCATCAGCAGTTGGCGCAGCGCTGTTAAATATGAAAGCGATGAAAATGATCAAAAATTATTCTTCCTTAAAACCAAACATAAGCCAAACAGTGAAGCCTGATTTAAAGAACAATTTTGTTTATAATAAATATTATTCTGTTTTTAAAAATCTTTATGAGCCGATGAGAGAATCGATGCATAAAGTTTATGATATTAATCTATGAAAGGGATTTCTTTTCCGGAATACTATTTATTCGCAGTAAACGCACCCCGCCTGATTGAGAGATTCCTATTTTTAAAAAGATGCCATCTTGGGCTCAGCAATAATGTGATTCCATCCGGTGTTATATTTGAATATTCATCTGAATATTTCTAATTGTCCGGCATTGGTTTTGTATGGCCGATGAAGTCCAAACCGAATTACTATATGTTCAGGAACAGGAAGTCTGTTCAAACTGCGTGGTTCAACTTTAATGGCACCGGAACCATAGCTCTTGCCAACAAGTTTTAAATTTTTTAAGGTATCGGGATGATTAAGTACCTGCCAAAGTTTGTCAATAAATTCTTCATCGTTGTAAATAGGATACACACAAAGAAAACCGGTCAAGGGTAAAACTCCGGCTTCGTTTTTTATGAATCTTGTATTTCTTCTTCCGAGATAGGCAAACAATAATGGAGGCACTTGTCTTTTCTCCATTTTGTACCAGGGTTTCCGTTGTTTAATTAGAGATCTGTTTGGAAGTCCCATTTCTTCGCCCAGTTTTAAGTAATTGGAAATTGCCTCTGGCAACTTTTCATGCCCATTTATCGAAAGTAGATATGTTGGACGATTTTCTTTTTCCAATTCTTCAACATCTTTTAAGGTCAAAACGCTTTCGCTAACATCCTTTGTTCTGCCAACTGCTCTCTTCAAAAACTCTTTAGGAATTTGTAATTCCTTTACTTGCTGTGCTGTCAAAAAGAAAAACTCATTTGAACCTGTTGCTATGCCTCTCATCACATTGGCAAAGTCATTCAAATGAAATTTAAATCCGTTGTGATTTTGTTGCGGTCTTGAAAATCCAGTAGCAACTCCTTCTTTGAGTTTCCGATCAATTACTTCAATGGTCTTAAACTGCTGTTGTCTAAAGTTTGATGAAATTAAATTGAAAAGATCTGTAGAATATGCCTCTTTCGCTTTTATCCAATAAAGGTTTTCTTTTGGTTTTGAATTCTTGATTAAAAATACAATAGCATTCGTATCAACTTTTGGAAATGGTGTAGCTGCTTCATCAAATGTAATCACAGCTTCAATGTAGAATTTTCCCGAAATCCATTTCCATAAATTTTTTGCAAATTTTCCTTCACATGTATCAGCGGGCATAATGAAAGCAAGTTTTCCTTCGTTTTCAAGAAGGTTTAATGCTTGAATGAAGAAATAAATATGGTAACCAGCTCTTCCATCAATTACGTTTCCTGTTATTTTTGCTGAAAGGTGTTTAAGTAAAACCTTCGTTTTTTCATCAATTCGGTGGTGCCTGATGTAGGGTGGATTTGCAACTATCGATTTGAATTTTATCTGAGGTGGATCTTTAATAAAATCTCTTTCTTCAACAAAACAATTTTTGTGATTGTAAATTTCATCTTTTAAAACTTCGGTGTCAACATCGGTTCCAAAAAATAAAATATTAGGTTTTAATTTCAATAGCGCTTCATAAAATGCTCCTCTGCCTGTCGCAGGGTCAAAAACTAAATCGGAGTTTTCTGATACATACGCAATCATTGCATCTGCAACCCAACTGGGTGTCCAGAATTGCCCTTTATCTCGAAGAATTTCTCTTTCGTTCCATTCTGTCGGCAATTTTTGATGTGATTTTATTTTTCCCATCAGAGTTGATTTAATAGGTTTACAGCATCAGAAGTAATTTCAAATGAGCCTCCTTCAAATTTTAAATAAGGTAAAATATGAAATAATTTAAAGGAATCTATCTTCTTGCCAAAACAATTCATATAAAGCAATATTTCAAATTGCTTTTCAATAACTTTCCTTTCAATAATTCTAAATAACTTCTTATTAATCTGGTCATTCAGATTTCAAATTTTTCACAGGGCTTTCCCTTATAGTTTTATAAGATTGCAGCGTAACTGTAATTATTGTAAGAAATAAAATAATAAAAAGTACCACCACAAATATTCCAATATTAATATTTGCCTGATAAGCATAATTGGTAAGCCAGTTTTTTATAAAAAGATAACTGAGCGTGAAAGCGAATAAAGTGGAAAGCAAAATGAGTTTTACAAAGTTTTTATTTACCAATAAAAATATATCAATTACAGATGCCCCAATAACTTTGCGAATACTCAATTCTTTTTTTCTCTGGCTGAGAATGTAACTCGAAAGTCCAAAAAGCCCCATAAGAGAAATCAATAAAGACAGATACGAAACTATTTTTAATACGCGGCTTAATCTTTCACTTTGAACAAACAGTTTTTGATAATCTTCATCAAGAAAAGAAAAGCGAAGCTGCGGATCCATTGGCGAAACTGATGTCCATAATATTTTCAATTTTTCTACCGTTGCCATTATATTTCCTGTACCAACTTTTAATAAAATATTCGGGCGTTCTGTTTTCCCAATTGGATTAGTCATGGTGTAAGCTACCGGTGGAATATTTTCTGAAAATCCATTATTAAAATAATCTTTACAAACGCCGATAATTGTATAGTACGCGCTGTCATTTAATTGTACGCTTTTCCCTACCGGTGATTTTAAATGTATTTGCTGAAGGGCAGACTGGTTCAATATTACAGAACGAGTACTATCACCTACATACGCTTTTGAGAAATCTCTTCCTTCTGCCAAAGGAATGTCAAGGGTTTTAAAATAATCATAATCAACCGTCATGGATTTTAAATGATATTGATTCCCATTAGCATTAATGCTGACAGAACTTTGCAGTTTTTCTCCGGGCACATCGCTTGTAACAGTTGCGTTTTCTACATTGGGAACTTCAAGCAGCCTGATTTTATCATGGCCAAAAACATCAGGCGTAGCATAAAAATTCATGGTGGAAATGGAAAGTACTTTATAAGGGTCAAATCCAAGTTCTTTGTTTTGCATGTAATGAATCTGCTTATTGATAAATACCAAAGAAATAATAAAGCTAATGGCTATGGTGAATTGAATTACCAGCAAAACGCTTCTGAATGCGCTTTTTCCTTTTTCGCCGGAAGAACTTCCTTTTAAAAAGGTAGAAACTTTTTTTCCGGAAATAATCAATGCAGGATAAAGCCCGGTAATTATGGATATAATCAAAACTGAAGCGATTAATTCAATAATTAGTTTTGGAGTTGCGAGTGAAGAAAGTAAATTATCCTGAATGCCAACTATATTTTTTAAGTAAGGCATAAGCAGAAACAGCAAGCCCGATGCAATCAAAAATGAAATGAATGTTTGCAAGAAAGTTTCACTTAAAAACTGTTTAATTAAAGATATTCTGCCGGTTCCTAAAACTTTTTTTATGGCAATTTCTTTATTTCTTGTTGATGATTTCGCAATAACTAAATTAATAAAATTAAGACAGGATATGGCTAATAATAAACCTGCCAATAATACGATTGCAATTAAAAGTTTTAAATTTCCATCACCTGATATCAAAGAATCCAGGTGAATTTTATTAATCGGCTCGAGCTTAACATTTAATCCGCTTTTATTTTGTTTTAAATTCCTTCTGTAAAGATTTTCAATTTTTTTATCCAAAGCATCAACAGACACATTCTTCTTTACTTCTACATAGGTAGTGTATGGCATCGTATTACCTGTATTCCATGCCGACACTGAACTTTGCGGGTACCAACTGATTGCTTCCAAATCCAAATGAGTAGGCGCAGGATTTTCAAGAACTCCGGCAATTGTAAAATCCATTCCTAAATTATATCCCATTGAAATTGTTTTGCCAACAGGATTGGTGTTGCCAAAAAATTTTTCACTTACTTTCTCAGAAAGAATAATCGTTTGAGGAGAATAGAAATCTTTGAAAGAACCGTATTTTAATTTGAGTGGAAAGATTTTTAAAAAGGAAGAATCAACGCCATAAAGGTTTTTAAACGTATAAGAATTATTGATGCCTGAATAAAATGGCATACTAACATTAAACTTCTGAAGCCCTGTAGCATATTCTATTTCGGGTAATTCATTTTGAACAGCGTTCGCCAATGGCCCGGGCGTATTTGCATTTAAAGGATTTACATCTTGCTTTTGGTCTATCCGGTAAATAGCAGAATTATCGGGTATCCATTTTTCATAGCTGTTTTCATAATTCGTATAAAGCAACATGAAGATAAATCCAATGAATCCCATTACGAGGCTGGTAATACTTAAAAAAGTATAAGTCCTGGAACGTAAAAGGCTTCTTAATGCAATTTTTAAGTTGATAAAAAACATGAAAATTTATTTTAAGTTTCTGAAAATCTTTTAAATAGTTTTTTATTAATAAGCATCTGCTTATAGCAAACGAACAAATAATCAGGATTCTTATTTCCATGCATTTTCCAAAAACCTAACCCAATTTTTACACATTACATTCTCAATATCATTTTCAGAATAACCGCGCTGGCGCAGCAATTCAGGAATTTTTTGCAAATCTGCAATGGTGTCTAAATCAGCAGGGCTTTGCTCTGTACCAAAAGCTCCATCGAGATCGGTTCCTATTCCTGAATGCAAAGAATTACCTGCCAGTTGGCAAACATGGTCAATATGATCAATACCAGTTGATATGAAAACGCCTTCTTCTTTCGGTGTTGATTTTCCCCGGACCCAGTTTGGTTTCAGCATCCATGCGTCAAAAGCGCCGCCAATGACCGCTCCGCGTTCTATCAAAACTTTTATTTGTTCATCAGAAAATTGCCGGTTATGCGGAACCAATGAGCGGCAATTATTATGACTTGCCCAAACATGTCCATTGAAATTTTTTAGCGCTTCCCAAAAGCTTTCATCGCAAAGATGAGTGGCATCCAAAATAATATTCAGCCGCTCCATTTCCTTTAATAATTCACGGCCTTTGTTTCCAATTCCGCCTTCAGAATCGGTTCCATACGCATACACGCCAGGGCCATAATGCGCAGGGCCAATCGCGCGCAACCCGTTTTCATAGTTCTTTTCGAGATATTTCATATTCACAATAGAATCGGCTCCTTCGAGACTAAGAATATATCCGACAGGTAAATTCTCAACGTTTTTATTTTCCCATTTTGAAAGATGATCATGCAATGATTGTGCATCTTTTATTTGTTGCATTTCTCCTTTATCTTCCATCGCTTTATACCATGTTAATTGTCCCTGGGTTTGTGCCCACGCTTGTTCCTGTGAATTCCAACCATGCAATTTGCTTCCTGGTTTTACATACCTGGCTATCATCGTTGCTACACAAATACCAATTTTTCCTTTTCGCATTTCTGGTAAAGAAACCGTTCCGTTACAGCGGTCGGGTTTATCATTCATTCCTTTTTCTCTTTCACGAATTTCATGAACTGATTTTGTAAAATCACGATTCCATTCCATGGCATTCATGCTCAGATCGAGATGCGCATCAAAAATTAAATGGGACATTTTCTTTTTATTAAATAGTAATTTTTTTCTTCCTTGCGATAACATTCCATTTATCTACAAGATTTCCATTTTCAATTATATTCGCTTCATCATACAAGGCAACCGTAGGACAAATGTGATATGGAATGCCATACAACACATCTCCTACATGAATATGATCCCAGTTTTTTACTTCCACTACAAGATGCTCTTCGCTCTGTGAGCGAACATTATAATCTGAAAGATTCAGGAAAAATATTCTTTTTGAAATCGGATTTTCAGCTGCTACAGATTTATGCCCAAGATCGGTGGTGATCAATCCTGGTGCAGGTTTTGAAATTACTCTTGTCAATAAAACCGCTGCGAATTCAAAAGGTTGTTCCTGCAATAAAGCATCATATCCGTAATCCCAAAGCAAACAAGTTCCGGGGCTGCAATACTCTTCTTTGTTTAATGCATGAACAGTAAATGTTGGCGTTCCTCCCGCGATTATTTTTACATTCTGCAAATTAGAATTCCCAATTATTTGTTGCTTTACTGCATTCACTTTTTCAAATGCTTCTTTCACTTTTTGTTTTCGTAATTCGAGATCTTCATCACGAATATGGCCATCATAAATATGTAAGCCCTGGAAAAGGATATTGGGCAATTTTTGTAATTCTAAAAAAAGATTAAAAAGTTTTTCACCGGGTTCAATTCCGGTCCGGTGCATTCCTGCATCCACATCAATAAAAACATTGGCAATTATTTCTTCTTTTGCAAATAAATCATTCAACATTTTTGAAGACTCAATATTGTCAACCAGAGATGCAAATTCAATTTTTGGATATTTTTTTATTAAAAAAAGGAAGCGTTTGGCTTTTGAAAAGTTAAGCTGGTACGCGATCAAAATATTTTTTGCACCTGCATCAGCAAGCATTTCTGCTTCAGCAATGGTTGCACATTTGAATTGAGAAATGCCGGCCTCTAATTGCATCTTCACTATCTCCGCCATCTTATGTGTTTTTACATGAGGTACTAATCTTTTCGGATTGCCAGCAATGTTTAGCATGGTTTTAATATTAAATGCCACACGATCTTTATAAACCAGTAAAGCCGGAGAATCAATTTCCCGCGGAAGATTTAATTCATACCATGTTTGTTCTTTCATTTTTGGATATTTCTTTTGTATAAAATTTCATCCTTGAAACCTCATGCCCGATACCTGAAACCTGATACCTCACACCTTCCTACGCCAATTCAAAAACTGCTTCAATTTCTACAGGAATATTTTCGGGCAACGATCCCATTCCTACCGCGCTTCTTACACCGATGCCATTTTCATCTCCCCAAATTTCAGCAAACAATTCGCTACAGCCATTGATCACAAAAGGATGTACCTCAAAATCTGTTGTGCAATTTACCATACCGAATACTTTTATGACACGTTTAATTTTATTCAGGCTGCCAAGATTTGAAAGCAGTGTGCTTAATATGGTCAAGCCGGTTTGTCGTGCTGCAAGTTTTGCTGCGTCTGCATTTATATCAAGCCCGGCTTTCCCCTTTATTAAAATCCCATCTTCCAAAACAGGTCCATGGCCTGAAACATAAATTAAATTTCCAACTTGCAAAAATGGCTTGTAAACACCTTTTGGCTTGGGAGCAGGCGGCAAAGTGATTTGAGAAAGTTTGAGAATTTCGTCCGGAGTTTGAGGCATGAAAATTATTTTAAAAGGTTTAAGAATTAAATGTGGATAAAGGTAGAGAGTTTTTGAGAGAAGAAAGCTGCTATACCGGAAGAGGTGTCAACAATTGTTTCTCAAAGTTTTTCTTCGTTTAAGGTTAATGATTGTGGCAGCATCCGCAGGAAGGGCATAGCCTTTGAATAATCAAGCCTTTCGTATTCCATACCTAATAACCTTATATTTTTATAGTAGGTTTTATGATTCAGATAATAATTCTTTTCTGACTGTATCAGCCATGTCTGACTACCCAGTTTTTCGGCTAAGAACCATTTTTCAATCAGTCTTGCGGTTCGTCCATTCCCATCATCATAAGGATGAATTTTTACAAATACCAGGTGCAAAAAAGAGGCATAATAAAACACTTTCTGCAATGATAACTTTTGCTTTAATAAAGTTTCTAAATCGTTATAAAACTTTTCCATTTCTGATTTTACCGTATAGGGAGATGTTGCCACATATTCAATTCTTCCGTCTTCGGTGGTAATGTACATGTTACCTGTTCTTATTTTACCCAGCTTTTTTTCACTTAGAATGTGCAGGGTAAGCATTTTATGCACTAATTCAATATTTTTTCTGTTACATTTATTTCTTTTGGCTAATTGATAGGTATTGTATAAATCATCAATTTTTAGGGTATAATCAGGTAAAAATTTAATGCCAAAACGTTTATGTTTCACATAAGAATCCAGTTCAATATTTTCCCCTTCTATTTTAGAAGAGAACACTGCAGATACCGAAGTATAAAAGCTGAAAGTGTCTATGGATAATTGGCTTTCTTTTAATTCTTTATATTTTTTTAAATATGTATCATTAATGCTTTTGCAATATTCTTCCAAAAGGCCGGCTGATAATATCTTAAGTTCATTTTTTTTCATATTTTTCCAATCGGGATAAGGAAAGAATAAGTAATTCGTTTTATGAATTATGATACCAAAGTTAAATTTGTTTTGCCAACTATTTTCTGACTATTGATTTTGACTACAACCGGTCTGACCTGCGGTGCCGACCTCTTATACAAAATGATTTAAAATCAAAACTCCTATCAATCCTACTACAGAAACAATGGTTTCCATCACCGTCCAGGTGAGAAAAGTTTCTTTGATGGTTAAATTAAAATATTCTTTGAACAACCAGAATCCTCCATCATTTACATGAGAAAACATGAGGCTTCCTGCGCCGATCGACAATACCATTAATTCCGGATGAATATGTTGATTGATTCCCAAAATTGGCAACATAATTCCAACTGTAGTGAGACCGGCAACTGTTGCAGAGCCAATACACACACGAATTATAGCTGCTATCAACCAGCCTAATATTAAAGGCGACAATTGCATGTCTTTTAATAATTGTCCGATATATACACTTACCCCGCCATCGCTCATCACCTGCATGAAAATTCCTGACCCTGCGATAATTAAAAGTATCACGGAAATATTTTTAAATGCTTCTTCCAGTTGTTTCATTATTGCCGGAATTTTATTCCCTCTTTTCATTCCTAAAAAATAGACCGCTATCAATACGGATAATAGCATGGCGATATTCGGGTCGCCGAGAAATTGCATTGCTTTTCCCAAAAACCCTGATGGAGAAACACAATATAAAATGATAGCAGTAAAAGCTAATAAAATGACAGGCATCAAAGCGGTTACCAAACTGATCCCTATTCCCGGCAATTCATTTTCGGGCAATGATTTAATTTGAAAAATAGTATTGGAAGGAGATGGATTATATTTTCTTAAAGTTTTTGCAAATAAAGGGCCCGCAAGGGTTATAGTAGGAATCGCAATGATAATTCCATAAATCAAAGTCTTACTTATTGAGGCGTGCAATTGTTCGGCAATAGCAGTAGGCGAAGGATGCGGCGGTAAAAAACCATGCGCTACCGAAAGTGCTGCCAGCATTGGAATTCCTACATATAACAGGGGCAATTTAGTAGATGAAGCAATCGCAAAGATCAAAGGGATTACCACAATAAAACCTGCTGTATAAAATAAAGGAATCCCAATAATTAATCCCGCTAAAGCCATTCCCCATTGAATATTTTTGGTACCAAAAATCCTGGTGAGCGAAGCCGTAATCTGTTGCGCAGCCCCACTATCAGCAACTAATTTCCCAAGCATGGCACCAAAACCGAGAATGATAACGAGTGGTCCCAAAGTATTTCCAATTCCTTTTGTGATGGCAGCAGAAATTCGTTGAATATCCATCCCACAGGCAATCCCAAGTCCTATGCTTACCAGGAGGAAGGAAATAAAAGTATCCAGTTTAAAATAAACCACCAGCAAAATCAGCAATAGTATAGCAACTACGCAAAGCAGTAAAAGCATAAAAAAGATTAATTCATAATTGGAATTTGTTACTTACCGGATTTTAAAGATAACTGAAAAGTGGAAAGTGAATAATAAAATTATGGGTTCCCAAAAATAATTAGATATAACAGAGAAGAAATTTGTCCCAATGGAATATGGAATTATTATTTGTGTTTGCTTTCCAGATATTTGGCATGGATAATTTCTTCCATTGGTTTGTTATAAACCTTGCTTTCGACCCAGGAAATTATATCCAGGTATGCAAATGATCTTGTTTCAAACCGGTTTTTTTCCAGGTGCTTTATTTTAGAAAGAAAAAGTTCGAGTTCCGGCTTTAATTTCCTGGCATTTACTTTTGAAGAATGGCGTAAAAAATTAAAGATAGCTTCCTCAACTACTGTAAGATTTTTCATTCTTGCCATAAAACGATAAACAGATTTTATAAGAGAATCTAATATTTCGTCATTGCCAATTTCATAATGGCAAAGCAAATGCATCAGTCGAGCATAGCATTGAAGATCATTGCGCAGGCCTTGCTGGTTGTCATTTATGATATTGTTCAGGTAGTCAATGGTTATTGAATATTCGCCTGCTCCAAAAAAAAGTGAAGCAAATTTATAATTGAATACGAGTATGCGATGGCTATCAACAAAGAGAGCGTATTCTTTTAATTTAGTTTCTATTTCAGGTACAATCTCCAGCCCTTTTCTGAAATTTCCTTCCATCAAATATTGATTAATTTTAGCGCCATTTATATAAATAGATGTATGAGTGCGAAAATTATCATGACGGTTAGCTGCATCCGTTTTTGCAAATTCTTCAAATTCACGAAGTGTGGCTTTAAATTTCTTAAAATTTCTTAGGTCAAAATGCGCGTTCAATAAATTGTGCATTCCTTTTATGTAATGCCCCGTTTCCACCGCCAGCATTATTTTGTCTTCGTTAAACAAGTCTATCCATTTTTGGCTATATCGGTAATACATAAAAAAATCCTGTCTTATAAATGCATACCAGGAATAACTTTGATACAGATACAATTTCTCATAAAAATCATTTATAGCATTTACGTTACCAGGTAATGAACTTTTGAAAAATTTTTTTATATCTTTTTCGTCTTCTTCATTTCGGGCATGGCCATTTTTTACGTACCATCTGTAAAGTAAAAGAGCCAGGTTAGAGAGTTTGGTAACACGGTCTATATGTTCGCTGGTGGCAATAGCTTCCTGTGCCAGTTTTTCTGTTTTCTCAAGTGTACTCCTGGTAATATGAAGTGTTTCAATTTTTTTTTCAAGTGAAATTACCTGCACCAGGAAGTTCATTTTCCGATTTGCCTTTGCCATCTCTTTGGCTCTTTCCAGTATTTGCAAGCTTTGTATCTTTAATCCCTTGTTGTAAAGTAAACGTGCATTATCAAGATGTTCACTTAGTTTGAGATCGATATTGTCATTCGTTTTTAATAGTCGAAGGCTTGCTAATAATTGCTTATTAAGGTGTGTCTTTAAATTGGCCAATTGTGGTTTGGTAAATGCTTTTAAAGTTTTCATCATTTGCTTTTCATCATATTCTGTAAGTTTATCCAAGGCATCAAATAAACGCACAATCTTCAGATCTTCTTTGGAAGAACTTCTTTTAATATAAAGCTTAAAATGTCTTTTCTCCGATTTTTCAATCGAATGAATTAATTGAAACAAGGTATCGGAATTATGGTTGGGCATCATTTAAAAATTTCCACTAAATATTTGCTTATAAAGGACTTATGAAAAAATAATCATCTCTGCGATAATATGTCATAGTTTAATTTGATTATTTTGAATTACTGGCTCAGCATACATTTGCGAAACAATGGGAATGTGAAGATTGACGGCTAATCTGAAGACATGCACTTTTTTAGAATCTTCTCATTGTAAACTGTCAGCAGCGCAAAAGTAACAATTAAAGATTTCTCATATCAAGCAATCGAAAAGGGTCGCTCTGTTTCTACAGAGGGACCCATTTTTTTATACAGTGAAAATAAACACTTTTTTTTATTTAAAGTGGAAAAATTACACGATCACAGTTACTTTTTTGAATCAGGATTGATACAAAAAAACATGCCGGTTTTTTACCGGCATGTCCATGAATTAAAATTTATTGGGAATTACTTTTCCTTAGAGTTTAGCTACTATAATGCTATTAGAAACATGTGTTTCAGAGCTCACCTTATATTCCTGTGTTTGATGAGTATCTAAATTAGTAACTTCAAATTTTAATCCGAATGATGGAGATTCATAATCATCAGAATCAATATCCATACGATAAGTTCTGACAATATCTATCCCTTTTAACTTTTCAGAAAATAATACATTTTGAGATGGATCCTTAATGGATACAAGATAAAGACCATTTTCAGAATTGTTCAGTTTGAGTTGAAAAATGGGTTGGCTGTTTTGTTTGCCAATAAATTTCAATTCAATTGGGTCGCCGGTTTTTACACCTGCAAATGTAGGGATTGATAAACCCATTGTGCAAAGAGCAAATAATGCTAATGCAATGTTTCTTGTTTTGTTGTTTGCTTGTTTCATAAAATGAAATTTAAGATTAAAGTTTAATTTTACTTTTACCCAATCAAGCAATGAAGACACAAAAATAATCACCGGAGGAAGAGGAAGCAAACAAGATTAGCCTGGGTTTTTGCATCTTAAAGGAAATAAACTTTTATTGAAAACCTTATTGACAAAGGGTTATATAATAAAAAAGAGTTGATGTCCAAACCTGAAGGTTAAGAAATTGTGAAGGATACTTCGGCTAATAAAATCAATTTAATTTAACACTTTAATCTTGTGTAAAAGGTATGTTTTAACCAGAAATAATAGAATGAGTTTCCGTTAAAAGAATTTCTTTAATGTTTAAAATGCCTCATTCCTGTTATTATCATCACCAGTTTATTTTGTTTACAATATTCAATAGAATCTTTATCCCTGATAGAACCACCGGGTTGTATAAATGAAGTGACGCCTGCTTCGTGTGCTATTTTCACACAATCATCAAAAGGGAAAAAGGCATCGCTGGCCACCACGGCATTTTGCAGATTAAATTCAAACTGATTCGCTTTTGTAATGGCTTGTTTCATTGCATCTACCCGCGATGTTTGTCCGCATCCTTTTCCCAGGAGTTGTTTGTTTTTTAAAATTGCAATGGCATTACTTTTTAAATGCTTACAAATAAGATTGGCAAAAATCAAATCTTCCTTTTCTTCTTCAGTTGCATTTCTTCCGCCTTCTTCTTTCCATTCAGTAAAATCTCCTTTATCATTATCCTGAACCAACAAACCATTCAATAAAGTTTTTGTTTGCTGATCTTCTTCCGGATACTTTTTTAATTTTAAAATGATTCTATTTTTTTTGACTTGTAAAATTGAAAGGGCATCGTCATCAAAACCAGGCGCGATAAGTAATTCAAAAAATAAATCTTTCATTGCTTCTGCTGTTTTTTTATCAATTGTTGCGTTACTGGTCAGCACGCCGCCAAAAGCGCTTTCCGGATCTCCTGCAAGTGCAGCAGAAAAAGCTTCTGAAACACTTTTCCTTTGTGCCACTCCACATGCATTGGTGTGTTTAAAAATAGCAAAAGTTATATTGTTAAAATTGTCATTCTTAAACTCATTCATCAATTGCAAAGCGGCATCTACGTCAACCAGGTTATTATAAGAAATTTCTTTACCATGTAATTGTTCAAAAGTTTCATTCACATCTCCGATAAAAAAAGCCTTTTGGTGTGGGTTTTCACCATAGCGAAGCGTTTTCTTTTCAGTAGAAAATGGATTGGCAAAATTGGTCTTATTGAAATAGTTTGAGATAGCGATATCATACCGGCTGCATACATCAAAAGCTTTTCTTGCAAAATCTTTTCGATCTTCCAAAGAGGTTTCTGCATTTTTTTCTGCTAAAATATTTTCAAGTTGCTTGTAATCATTTTTATCAGCAATTACTACCACGTTTTTGAAATTTTTTGCTGCGGCGCGAATCATTGACGGACCGCCAATATCAATTTTTTCGATAATAGCCGCCTCATCATTGGCTGACTTCGCGGTTTCTTCAAACGGATACAAATCAACCATGACCAAATCAATTTCAGGAATGTTATATTGCTTCATTTCCTTCAAATCATTTTCAACATCTCTTCTTCCCAAAAAACCTCCAAACACAACAGGGTGAAGTGTTTTTACTCTTCCTCCTAAAATAGACGGATAGCCGGTAAGCGATTCTACCGCTATACATTTACCACCATTTTCTTCAATGAATTTTTGTGTGCCACCTGTGCTGTAAATGGTTATATTTTGTCGGGTAAGTAAAGAAATAATGGGTTGCAGCCCTTCTTTGTTAAAAACAGAGATGAGGGCAGATTTTATTTTTTGTTGCATAATTAATGGAGAAATATTTCTTTTTAAAGGTCTGTTACGTAAGCGCCCTGCTCAGAAACAGAATGAAAATGCAAATGTAATTCTTCGCATTCTTTTTTCCATTGGTCAATTTTCCACAAAGAGTTAGATGCATCAAAAATGTATTTCTCACATTCAAACGTTTGTGCCAGTTCTGCAATTTTAATTTTGGCATTTTTAGAAATAATTATATAATCCAGCTTAATTTTTTGGGATAATGGTAAATAAGAAATTGAAGTATCTACTATCAATATCCTTTTATCATAAAAATTATAAAAATTATTCTGATTAAAAACTGCGTTGGTACTGTTCGCTTTATTATTCGCCATAAAGGAGATTCGTGCAGGTTTTAAATTAAAATTCTGAAGTAATTTATCTTCTAACAAGCTATTATCGCCGATTAAATGATATTTATTCCCATTCACAAAATCAATCGCACTGTGCATAGGCACATTGTAAACAATCATTTTCTTTTGCCGGGAAGAATTCCACCTGTCAGCAAAAATTATAAAGGAGAATACGAGCGCACTTACTAATCCGAATTTAAATGCAAATACATTTTTTTTCATTAGCCAACAGATGAAAGAAATGAAAATAATGTATAGCAAAATAGCGCCCAAAACTGAAATAAAAACGTCATTCCACAAGACAAAAGGCAACGCATTAATTAGCAGAACTGAATGATTCATCAGCCAAAGAAAAACAGTAACCGCTTTCCCAAAATAAACAGATAAAATAGCAACAGGCGATACAGCGATCAAAGCGATACAACCCCAGAGAGCAACGGTTGCCAATGGAATAGCGATTAAATTAGCGACTAAAAAAAGCAAAGGCAACTGATGAAAATAATAGAAACAAACCGGTATTGTAAAAACCTGCGCGGCAATAGAAACCGATGCCATACTCCAGGTATAATTCAAAATTTTATTTTTGAAATAAAACCAATTATAGATTGGTTTTTGCAAAACCACTATTCCCAGAACCGCCAAATATGAAAGCTGAAAACCTACATTCCAAAGCACAAAAGGATCGAAACAAAGCAACACAAAAGCTGAGCCACTTAATGAATTATATATAGAAGATCTTTTGCTAAAAACAGCACCCACACAAGTAAAGCTAAACATAACTGCGGCACGCATTACAGAAGGCGGCGCACCGGTTAAAAAAGCAAAAAACCATAAGCACAAAAGTATTACAATGAGCCGCGGAACTTTTGCTTTTTTCAGATATGGAATTCTTAAAGTGATCCATAATAATAATCCATAAATGAGTGCCAGATGCAAACCTGAAATAGCAATCAAATGAACCACGCCGGCATTACTGTATGCCTGTACCAGGTCTTTATCTAAATCAACTCTGTAACCTATCAGCAATGCTTTTGCTAATGCAGATTCGTTTTCACCAACAATATATTTATCAATTGTTTTTACCACATAATCACGGGTATTAAAAAGCGCACTGCTGAAAGCCGTTGCATTATTGCCCTTTAATAAAACCCAGTCTTGCTTTTTTAAATAACATTGATGAAAGATTTGCTGATATGACAGGTACCGTGCATAATTAAAACCACCCGGATTCCCGGAGTTTTTTATCGGTTGTAATTTGTTTTTTATTATAATTCTATCTCCATATTTTAATTTTTGTGAAAAAGAATCTTTGGCAAAATAGATCAGTAAATTTCCTTCAGCAGTTCTCAGGGAATCATTAGTGATGCAGGATTCAACAACAGCGAGGACTTTATAGGATTTCGCTTTTTCTACCGGAGGCTCTTTAATGGTAAGTATTAGAAAACTACTGTCGGTAAAAGATTTTCCATACCAGTTTTTGTGATTCCTGATGTCCTTTTGCCAGGTAATAAATAATCCGAAAATCATAAGGAATAATGAAATACAAATTCCCTGTAACCACCTGAATCTATAGCGCATAGCCTCCCGAAGAAATGGGAAAAGTATAAATCCGGCAAAAAAGACAATGCCATAGTATATAATTACAGAAATCTTTATTTTGAAATAATATTGAATAACAATACCTGTTATAACAGGAATGATTAGACGCAAAAAAGGTGCTTTTTTCCAAATAAAGATATGGTGCAATTTTGCCATTAAACTAAAAATGTTATTTTATTGTTTTATCAATACAGTTTGCAATTTATATGGTAGTTATTCAGACAGATTATTAAAAATTTGATTTTGAAGATACATTTTTTAATTATTTTATTTTGGTATTGTTTAGATTTGTAAACAATATTTTTTCAGGTTAAAAAATTAGCAACAGATTTTAAAACCAAAACAAATTCATTATTATTTTAAATATTAAAAATTACTCTTGAACCAGCCACCGCAAATGCAATTTGAAAATGCTTTTTCATTTTTAATAGAAAAATTAAAAACAGGCCTACCTACTTATCTGCATTATCATAATGAAGATCATACTAAAGATGTAGTGGCAGCTACTGAAAACCTTGCCATTTCAGAAAATGTTTCAGAGCGGGATTTAATCATCTTAAAGACAGCAGCATTATTTCACGATTGTGGTTTTTTAGAAACCTATACGGATCATGAAGAAATATCCTGCAAGATGGCAGAGAAATGGCTGCCTCAGTTTGGATATACAAGGGATGAGATAGAAGAGATACGCGAACTTATCCTGGCAACCAAACTACCGCAGCAACCTAAAAATAAACTTGCTGAAATTATTTGCGATGCAGATCTGTACTACCTGGGTACAGATAAATATTTTGTGGGCGCTAATAAGCTTTATAAAGAATTGCACGAAGCAGGTTTTGTAAAAGACCGCGAAGAATGGAGAAAAGAAGAAATTAAATTTGTGGCAGAGCATCATTATTTTACAAAAACTGCCCAGGAAAAACTCAATTCAAGACTAATAAAAACTTTGCAACAACTCAAGATCAGGGTTGATAACCAAAAAAAACCTGAAAAGTTGTTCCAAAGAAATGAATGGGTTGGTGATGTATTGTTTATATTGGTAGGCGTAGTTTTAGCAGCTTTTTCTCTTAAAAGCTTCCTGGTACCTAATAGATTTTTTGATGGTGGCATTACAGGTATTTCACTTTTGATACATGAAATATATCATTTTAACCTGGCTTATGTAATTATGCTCGCCAATCTTCCATTTATAATAATTTGTATTTATGCCATTAATTTTAATTATGCTTTAAAAACGTTTTTTTGTATTTTATTGCTTGGAATTTGCCTGATGATTCTACCTCTTTATAACATTACATCCGATAAATTATTGGTTTCTGTTTTTGGTGGGTTCTTCCTGGGAGCCGGCGTAGGCCTTACTATGAGGGCGGGTTGTGCCATTGATGGTATTGAAATATTGGCGCTCTATACCTGGAAAAAAACAAGTTTTACCATAAGCGAAATTATTCTTGCCATTAATATTCTCATTTTTAGCATTGCCGCTTTTCGTTTTGGCATAGAGGTATCATTATATTCTATGCTTACTTATTTTACAGCTACTAAAACAGTAGATTATGTAGTAGAAGGTTTGGAGGCTTATGTAGGCGTTACTATCATTTCAGGGAAAAGCGAAATTATAAAAGACCGGCTTGTAAATGAAATGGGAAGAGGCATTACCATTTATAAAGGTGAAAGAGGATTTTTACCCGGCAAGTTTGATCTGCACAGCGATTGTGATATTATTTTTACGGTAATCACCCGCTTGGAAATAAGGAAACTTAAAAATCTTGTGAGCGAGATAGACCCGCGTTCATTTGTGTTTGCGAGTACAATTAAAGAAGCCTCAGGCGGCATTATTAAGCGTAGGCATATTCATTAAGAAATGAAAAAATAAATACTTTTGCCATTCAATTGCTATCAGTTTGTCTTTTAGAAAAGCAGAAGTTTAAACTCCATGCTTTTCACAAAAGCAAGCCCGAAAAGAAAATGACATTTTTGTGATAAATGTTCGGAAAGCAAAAATTAGCTTCATTTAATAATTGAAGCCTTGTTAAAACTCATAAGATTTTTTTAAACATGCAAACCCTCGCAAAGTTTAACTAAAATCTGATTCTGCTACCCACTGAAATTCTAATTATTCATTACAATTTTTTTTTCAAAAACAATTAAAAACAATTATGAAAAAGTTTCTTTTCGCGTCTGCTATTGCTTTCTCTTTTCTTTTTTCAAATAAATACTATTCAATTTTTTAATCAATCTTTTAAAACTAAATTTTCAAAAATGAAAAAGTACATTTTTATCTGCATTTCATTGGTTGTTGCTATTGCAGCATGCCAAAACAAACAACAAAGTACAACAAGTACCACAGCAACAACAAGTAATATCCAATTGCCTTACACGGCAACCTATGCTATCGACTTTAACAACAATGTATCCGATTCAGACTTATTAGTGGTATTGAATTCATACAAAGACTGGGAAACAGGTGATGTGAACGCTCTTCGTTCTACCATGGGGGATAGTGTGACGGTAAATGGCGCTAATGGATTTAAATTCTCCGGCCTTACTGATTCTCTGATGAATGACTGGAAAACTATGAGAGACAGTTTAAGTTCAGTAAAAATTACGATGGATGTTTGGTTGAAAAATCATTCTGTAAAAGACGGCCATGACTTTATAAATGTGTGGTATAAAGAAATTGATACTTTCAAAACCGGTAAAGTAGATTCAGCTAATTATGAAGACGATAATGGCGTAAAAGACGGGAAGATTGTGTGGTATTCATCTCATAGGCAACAATTAAAATAAGCACATTGTATAAAATAAAAATCCGCCTGTTAAAATAACAGCCGGATTTTTTTTGTTTGAAAAAATGCTGCTCAATAATAAAAATAGAAATGTGGATTATTCCTGCCCGAATGATAGTCAGGCGGGTGTTTGTTTACTATTTCAATTTTGGGACGACATTGAAAACGCCCTTACAAAAATAATTATTCTTGAAAAAAGTATCATCGAATGTAAGCGCAATCCAAAACCAAATACATGAAGAAAGTAATGGTTTGGATGAATCAAAAATTCCACTGAAAAGAAATCTTGGTTTAACAACAGGAATTTTATTAGTCGCGGGAATCATTATTGGTTCCGGCGTCTTTAAAAAAATAGCGCCGATGTCTGCGGGATTAATGGATAAAAATTATATTCTGCTCGCGTGGTTGCTCGCAGGAATTATTACTTTATTCGGTGCGTTTACTATTTCAGGTCTTGCTACTTTAACCGATGAATCGGGCGGTATTTATGAATATCTGCGTCTTGCTTTCGGTAATTTCTTTTCTTTTTTATTTGGATGGGGATCTCTTCTCATCATGGGCAGCGGTGGCATCGCAGCCATAGCTTTTATTTTTTCTGAATCAGTAAATTACCTGATACCGTTACCGAATCTTTTTACTTCATGGCAACATATTTCTATTGGGCATTTTGTATTTCCATTTGCAAGCGCGGGCATAAAACTCGTCGCTGTTCTTTCTATTATTCTTCTTACATGGCTTAATATTTTAGGGGCAAAAAAAGGCGGCAATTTAAATAATGTACTCACTGCTGCGAAAATTATTGGAATCGTTTTATTAATTGTGATAGGATTATCTTTTACACATTCTGCTTTGCCCGTTGAAAATATTATAAAACAGCCCCATTCCAATACAAATATTTTTAGCGCCATTATCGCCGCAATGCTCAGCGCTTTCTGGGCTTATGATGGCTGGTATTGTGTTGGTTTTATCAGTGGCGAAATAAAAAAACCAAAGAAAAATATTCCAATTTCTATTATTGCAGGAGTGGGCATTTCTATTATTTTATATCTTTTATTGAATGATGCGTTTATGCATGTTTTGCCTTTATCTACGCTGGCAAATATTGGTGAAGATAACATAGCTGCGCTTGAAGTAGCGCGCGTTATTTCAGGAAATGCCGGCGTTATCGCGATTGCATTGCTTATTGTTGTCAGCACGTTTGGCGCACTCAATGCGGTTATTATTACTTATCCACGGATGTATTACCGCATGGCGCAGGAAAAATTTTTTCCAAAAAGTTTTTCTTTTGTTCACCCGCGTTTCCGCACGCCTTATGTAGGATTGATCTATTCAATGATTTGGAGTTGTATCCTGGTAATATCCGGTACGTTTGATATGCTTACTGATATGATCATTTTTACTGAATTTTTCTTTTTCGCGTTGCTTGGGATTGCATTAATAAAAATGAAAAGAAACGGAAAGATTACTGCCCGGTTAATCCTTTATCCTTTATCGCCGGTTGTGCTCATTTTGTTTTCGGTTGCACTTGTGATTAATACATTTATGGTTGAGCCGGTTCAGTCTGTGGTGGGCGTATTATTTGTATTAAGCGGCGTTCCGGTTTATTTTTATTATAAAAAAAGAAAGAAAATAATAGAACCGGAGGAGAGTAAAGAAATGGATTTGGCGTGATTGGGCGAATATGTGAATGGTGAATAAGGTGGCATCAGAAAATAAGGATCTACAATTTTTGTGTGTTTACTGCTAAAGAGTGAAAATACATTCCATAACATATCAAGCATGAAAAAAATTATCACTGTTTTATTATTACTATTTGCCTTTACGAGGTTACCTGCGCAAACCTCCATCGGCGACAGCCTGCTTCATATTATTGATACTGCCAAAGAAGAAAGCGCAAAAATTGACGCGGTTAATAATATGCCCTTCGGATTTTATGATCCCGACTCGATAATATATTATTCTCAAAAAATAATCA